>JAEEGL016714386.1_pt1 | contig 29752 bp, 19 predicted proteins | sample 9134231 | NCBI WGS metagenome assembly JAEEGL01 (sample SAMN16246548, study PRJNA631951) | gut metagenome | biome: gut microbiome; feature: rumen; material: fiber-attached | host: Bos | place: Iran: Karaj | collected 2018-10
AGCCGGAACTGCTGTAGATCCGACACGCGCCAGACAACATTATCCCCGAGCCTTATATTATCAAATGCCTTATCCATCTCAGGGATGCCGCTCAAGATCCTGTCAAATGCCGCCATACTACCCTCCCGTCCGGATACAAAAAGGCGCTTCATCAAAATAGATGAAACGCCTTTGTTCCTAAATGGTCGATTCTGTTTATGAATTCAGATTACGCTTCAGGAAAACAATTGTCAATGACGACCCACGCCGATCAATGTCTGAAGTGACGAACTCCCGTGAAGAGCATCGCGATACCGTACTTATCGCATGCATCGATACTCTCCTGGTCACGGATGGATCCGCCCGGCTGAACGATCGCGGTGATGCCGTACTCGTGAGCGGTCTCTACGCAGTCAGAGAACGGGAAGAATGCATCGGAACCGAGAACGGCACCCTTGGCCTTCTCGCCTGCGAAATCCAGCGCGATCTTGGCCGCACCGACACGGTTGGTCTGGCCCGGGCCGACACCCAAAGTCTGCTTATTCTTCACGACAACGATACCGTTACTCTTCACGTGCTTAACGACCTTCATGGCGAAGAGCATATCGTCCTTGAGAGCCGGATCGATCTCCGTCTTGGTCACAGTCTTGAGCTCTGCCTCATCGTAGATGCCACGGTCGTGATCCTGAACCAGAAGTCCGCCGTTTACGCGCTTGTAGTTATACTCACCCTCCGGGATCGGAGCACTGATATCCGGCAGAACGAGAACACGGAGGTTCTTCTTCGCGCAGAGGATATCGAGCGCTTCCTGTGTGTAGGAAGGAGCCACGATGACCTCCAGGAAGATCTTCGCCATCTCAGCTGCGGTCTTCCCGTCGATCTCACGGTTCGCAGCCACGATACCGCCGAAGATGGAAACGGAGTCCGCCTCGTAAGCCTTGACCCATGCATCGTAGATGTTATCGGCAGAACCTACGCCACACGGATTCGCGTGCTTCACGGCTACAACTGTCGGCTCATCGAATTCCTTCAGGCAGTTGATGGTCGCATCGGTATCGGAAATGTTGTTGTAGGACAGTTCTTTACCATTGAGCTGCTTGGCTTCTGCAAGGGAACCCTTGACCGGCAGCGCATTCTGGAAGAATGTGGCCTTCTGGTGCGGGTTCTCGCCGTAACGCATCTCCGCAACCTTATCAAATGTTACGGTGTACTGCTTCGGCAGTGTCTTATCTTCGGAAACAGACAGGAAGTAGTTCGCGATCAGAGCATCGTAAGCAGCGGTGTGCTCGAAGACTTTCTTCGCCAGCTTGAAACGTGTCTCGTATGTCGTATCGCCTGTCGCCTTCATCTCGGAGAGTACCTGCTCGTAGTCATCCGGATCGGTGATAACGGTTACGTCCTTATGGTTCTTCGCCGCCGCACGGAGCATAGACGGACCGCCGATATCGATGTTCTCGACGCACTCTTCGAAAGCCACGCCCGGCTTCTGGATGGTCGCCTTAAAAGGATAGAGGTTCACGACGATCATGTCGATCAGGCCGATGCCCAGTTCTTCTACTCTCTTCATGTGCTCCGGGTTGCCGCGCATAGCGAGGATACCGCCGTGGATGAGAGGATGAAGTGTCTTTACACGTCCGTCGAGGCACTCCGGGAAGCCGGTGATCTCGGAAACTTCCTTACAGGGGATGCCTTCCTTCTCCAGAAGCTTCGCCGTACCGCCGGTAGAGAGGATCTCCACATTCAGCTCTACGAGTTTTCTGGCAAAATCGGCAATGCCTGTCTTGTCGGATACACTGATAATGGCTCTTCTAATCATAATGTTTTCCTTTCCGAGTCTTAAGGCTTGACTCTAACCAAATTGTTAACCACTTCGATTTTCCCGTCGGCGATGAGCTGGATCGCCTTCGGAAGGATAACCTGTTCACACTCCACCATGATACGCTTCTGCAGCGTCTCCGGCGTATCGTCCGGGAGGACGTCCACCGCCTTCTGCAGGATGATCGGGCCTTCGTCATAATGCTCATTGACGAAGTGCACCGTCGCACCGGACACCTTGACGCCCTTTTCGAGCACCGCCTGATGCGGCCGGATACCGTACATACCCTGTCCGCAGAAGGAAGGGATCAGCGCCGGGTGGATATTGATAATGCGGTTGGCATAGGCTTCTACCGTACGGGGACCGAGCATCGACAGGAAACCGGCCAGCACCACCAGCTCCACGCCGAGACTGTTCAGCTCGGCAAGTGTCGCGTCGTCGTAAGCTTCCGCACCGAGGATCTTCTTAGAGATGACCTTACTGGGGATCCCCGCCTTCTTCGCCCGCTCTATGGCGTAAGCACTGTCGTTACTGGCGATGACTTCGGCGATCTCCACATTCCGGATCTCTCCGGATGCGATCTTATCGATGATCGCCTGCAGGTTCGTGCCGCCGCCACTGACAAATACTGCTATCTTCACTTGCTGCTCTCCTCAGATCTTATGCGGAGACTCTTCGCCCGCCTCTTCCGGAACCCCTGCCGGGAAGTTGCCGTCGAAGCATGCCGCGCAGTGACCGCAGAGTGCACCCTCTGTGGATGCACGAAGTCCATCGAGGCTGACATAGCCGAGAGAATCGGCACCGAGCATATCACGGATCTCCTCCACGCTCATGGAACGGGCCGGGAGCATCTCCGCCTCGGAAGCGGATACGCCGTAATAGCAAGGATACTTAACCGGCGGAGAAGCGACACGGAGGTGTACTTCTTTCGCTCCTTCCTCACGCAGGAAGGAGATGATGTGCTTGGTGGTCGTACCACGGACAACGGAGTCGTCCACGATGACGATCTTCTTGCCTTTTACCGCCGTCTTCAGAACGGAGAACTTCAGTCTTACCGCCATCTCACGGGCCGCCTGTGTGCCCTCGATGAAGGTCCTTCCTACGTAGCGGTTCTTAAGAAGCGCCTGGCCGTAGGTGATCCCGCTCTCCTGCGCATATCCGATCGCTGCAGCGATACCGGAGTCCGGAGCGGCAACGACGAGGTCTGCATCGCAGGGGCACTCGCGGGCCAGCGCGCGGCCGGTCTGCACACGGGACTCATATACGCTCGTACCGTCGATGAAGCTGTCCGGACGGGCCAGATAAACGAACTCGAAGATACAGAGTTTACCGTTCTTATGAGCATCGCACTCCGGAACGGTGTAGATGGAAGAATATCCGTCTTCTTTAATCGTGATGATCTCACCCGGCAGAACGTCACGGATGGTCTCTGCGCCGATGGCGTCAAATGCGCAGTTCTCGGAAGCCAGAAGGTACATATCGCCCTTCTTGCCGAGTACCAGCGGACGGAGACCCAGCGGGTCACGGGCACCGATGATGCGGTCTTCGCTCATAACGAGGAATGCGTATGCACCCTGGATCTCGCCCATCATCTTCTGGATGGCTTCCTCGAGGGTGTCGGTAGAGACGCGGTTTCTGGCGATCAGTGAAAGCAGCACTTCGAAGTCTGCCGTCGTCTGGAAGATCGCACCGATCTCCTTAAGAGAATCGCGAAGCTGGTTCGCATTTAAGATCGAGCCGTTGATCGAGATCGCGATCTGGCCGCTGTGGGACTTGATCTGCATCGGCTGCACCACGTCATATCCGCTCTCGTTCGGAGCCGGTGTTCTGACATGACCGATGGCCGCATGTCCCGTAAGTGTGCCCAGGTGCAGATCGTCAAATACATCTGCCACGAGGCCGTGTGCTTTATGGCACAGGAACTGTCCGTCGTGATTCACTACGATACCGGCAGACGCCTGTCCACGGTGCTGCAGTGAGAAAATCCCGTAGTACGTCAGCTTACTGATGTCCGGGCTTTCCTTCTTCGTGTCGAAAATACCGAACACGCCACATTCTTCTTGCCACTTTCTACCCATAGATTCACTCCCCTATATTTGCTATTTTTTCCTGAAGACGGGCGTCTCTCTCCGCAACCGAAGCTGCGAGCCCCGCCTTATATTCTACTAATTTCTGTGACAGCGCCTCATCACTTAAGGCCAGCATCTGCGCCGCCAGGATCGCGGCATTACTGCCTCCGTCGATGGCCACCGTCGCGACCGGAATACCTGTCGGCATCTGTACCACCGCATAGAGCGCATCCACACCGTGAAGTGCGCCGCCCTTACACGGAACACCGATGACCGGTAAAACAGTATGGGCAGCGATCACGCCGGCCAGATGGGCCGCCAGTCCTGCTGCCGCAATAATTACACTATATCCGTCTTCTTTCGCGGAAGATGCGATCTTCGCCGCCAGATCCGGCGTTCTGTGTGCAGAGCACACCTTCGCATCAAAGGAAATGCCGAATTTCTTCAGCAGTTTGAAGCAGCCTTCCATTACAGGGAAATCGGAATCACTGCCCATCACGACCAATACTTTCGCCATATTTTCACTCCTCCAAACAAACAACAGACCTATTATAAATCAAAAACCCTATGCACGAACAGACGAATTTTTTGATATTTTTCCAAAAGCACTTGCTTTCGTTCGTTTTTCTCTTCCTTCGGGTGCGCTTTCTCTTACGCACCGCGCGAGTCTACTCGTTCGTGTCGGACCCGTGCATCTCACAATTACTCGTTCGCGTCGGACCAGTGGAGCTTCTGCATCACGCGGGCATACTCGTCCGTCCCCTTCTCGTAGGGCATCGGGCAGTAGTCGTTCCCCTCGCTCGTACTACGCATGGAGAACGGGATGCACTCCATCCGCGAACCTGTAAGGTGGCCATCGTCAATGGTAAACGTGCATTGGAAGATCGCCGTGTCCGGATCGCTCAGCCACGGCTGTCCGCCGAAACAGAAATTCGATTCGCTATATATAATATATTTACCGTTATAGTAGTCCACAGGCTGGAGGCGGTGCGGATGGGATCCCACGTAGATGTCCGCGCCGTAGTCGAGAATGTCGTGGGCCAGGTCGATGGCGTCCTGTTCCGGCTCGTACATTCTCTCGATACCGATATGACAGGAGATGATGACGATGGCGCAGCCCTGTTCGCGGAGCCACTCGATGGCGCGGTAATACGGATCCCGCTCTAAGGTGAAGCTGAAACCGGCCATGCCGATCTTCACGCCCTTCGTCTCGTAGATCGCGTAGGAAGTGGAATCGCTCCAGAGGATGCCGTTCTCTTCGAGGACGCGGCGGGTCTCATTTAAGCCTTCGTCCATATAGTCGTAGGTGTGGTTATTGGCAAGGTTCACGCACTCGATGCTCGCTTCCTTCAGGACCTGGACGTACTTCGGATCGCCCTTGAGGTAGATCTCGCGCTCCGGGCGGAGATTCTCGGACTTCGTCAGCGGCCCTTCGAGATTGCAGAGTGTCATATCATCGGCCTCTAAATAAGGCAGTGCTTTTGAAAAAGGATAAGAGAAGTTGTCCCCCACTACGCTGGTGAAGCAATAGGACGTGCCTCGGTGGTCGCGCTGCTCGCCGAGAGTCGTGTCGCCGATGAAGCTGATGAGGATCTCGGTGGGTGTCGGCGTAGGGGTAGGCGTCGGGGTGTCCGTGGGTGTCGGGGTCGGCGTGTCCGTCGGAGTGGCAGCCGTCCCGGAAGATCCCGGATCCGATGTGGCCGGATCCCCTTCGTTCGCGCCGCCGGGATTTCCCTGTGAACCGGTCCCCTGTCCTTCTATATCCGTATCGGACGAACCTATCGCGGACGGGTCAGAAGAAGGACCTGACCCATTCGGTTTCTCTGTGCTTCCGCAGGATGCAAGTACGATGGACAGCGTCAGTAAAAGCGCCAGAAACCTAAGTTTTCTCATCTCGTAAAACCACCTCAAAAAGAATACTTTATTAGTGTACCAAACAGTTCACAAAGAAGGAACAGGGAAAAGTGCTTTTGGCTTATGAAATGTGCAAAAAGAGGGCGATTTTCCCAAAGATTATTTAGTTTCTCCGAATTGTGAAAAAACTTCACAAAAAACTCAAAAGAATTCATTTTTGCTATTGCCTAATAGCACAAAAGCATATAATATAGCTTATAGGAAGCAGGTAGGAAGATTTAGATGGTGTTCACAAATTCGAAACATATTTTTTCGAAGTTATTAGCAAATGCCACTAGCACTTCTTTCCAAAGAGGTGCATAATCTATATAGAAGCTACATGTAATTTTATAGGAAAGGGGCGATCCGGATGGCAAAGATTGATAGATTAACAGAAAAGATCGAGAAGCTCGGCAAGAAGCAGAATCTGGGTGCGCTGTTGAAGATGATTGATGATCCGGAAGACGAGATTCGTCTTGCAGTGGCGAAGGCGATGGGACAGATCAGCACGTATGAGTCAGGGATGCATCTTATCCCGCTGTTCCGTGACCCCTCCCCGATGGTTCGTGCCGCAGCGGCAGAATCGGCCGGTAACATCAACGCGAAGCATACTGAGGAGTATCTGAAGAAGCTGGCATTTGCTGATTCTGATCCGAGTGTGCGCGCCGTAGCAAGAGAAGCGTACGATAAGATGAGAACGCGTCTTGTTTGACCTTTGAGATGAGATTTCTATGAGGGGACCGCTACTTTATCGACGGTCCCCTTTCTTTTTACCCGCTGCCCTGCGCGGGCGCGGTCCTGGCCGGGCGATGCGCGGAGCGGAGCCGGCAGAGCGAACTGAGGAGCGCGAGGCAGCAGAAACAGATGATACGAACTCCCGCGCGCATCGCGCAGCGGGAATCAATATTCTGGAGGACAGACTTTATGAAGATCGAACTGAATCCGGACGAGAAGATCGTCGAGAACATCAAAGAAGGACTGAAGCGTACCGGCGGCTACTGCCCCTGCCGCCTCGACCGGACCGAGGAGACGAAGTGCATGTGCCAGGAATTCAGAGACCAGATCAAGGATCCTGACTTTGAAGGCTTCTGCCACTGTATGCTATACTATAAGCGCAAATAAGCCCGCCCACGCACGAAAGCCCCGCAGATAGCGGATGTACGCTCAGACGGCGAAGGGCGCGCGATTGAACAGACGGCACCGGCGCCCCGGGCGACAGTGCTTTTGCCAAAGAAAATGCAAGGAGTATAAATATGGCTGAAATTACATTAACACCTGATAATTTTGATTCCGAAGTTCTGAAGTCTTCCCTGCCCGTGCTCGTGGACTTCTGGGCGACATGGTGCGGCCCGTGCCAGATGCTGGCGCCGGTCCTCGAGGAGTTCGCCAACGAGAACGAGGGGAAAATCAAGGTCGGCAAGGTCAACGTGGACGAGAACCGCGAACTAGCTATGGAATACCGGATCTCGAGCATCCCGACACTGATCCTCTTCGAGAACGGCGAGCCGAAGAAGACTTCGCTGGGCTTCCTTACGAAGGAAAAACTCGAGGAGTTCATCAAGTAAAGATTTCCGCTAATTCATCGAACGAAGGAGAAACTTGTCATGTCTGAGCAGACAGAGCAGACAGGTTCTTCTACGCCCTCGCAGCCGAAGAGCCTGAAGAACCCAGAGAAGAATACATTTTCGAAACAGAAGGAGAACAGCAATCGCGCGATCCGGATCCTGACGCTTGTGGAAGTGACCGTGATCGCGGTGATTTCTGCGCTTTGCTTCTCGAGCGTGCGAAGGCTCAGCCACTACGACTCGTACTACCGGATCTACTATTTCTTCCCTATTCTGGGGGTGATCTTCATCATCCTCCTGGGCGTCGCCTATAAACGGAAATGGCTGGGATTCCAGCTCATATCGGTGATCCTTTTCCTGCTGTGGAGTACCTACGCGGCGGCCACCGTCTACAGCTGCCATCTGATGATCGATGTCAAGAAGCGTGAGGAGCCGTACCGCAATTCCTCGATGTTCGTCATGTTCGACGGCCGGGTCTACACGTGGGAGGGCAAAACCGTTGTCTACGACATTCCGGCCGACTGGAAGGATCTCGAGGCGCGCGCGACCATCGTTTCCCGTGACGACAGCCGTCTGCCGACCGAGGACCTCTGCAGCAAGGGCGTCGATGCCGGCTGTACGATCTTCTATCAGGACGGCTACAAATACATCCTCGTCGAGGTCGTGACCGGCAGCCTGTTCGAGTTCATCGACCCGAACGACCCGCCCACGGAGACCATCTCCACCGCGACCACCAAGATCGGCGTGGTCGGGTAAGATTCAATTTCAATTCAAGTATTCATTTGAATGCATTCGAGTGCAGGGCGGCCTGAACGTCGATCGGTCGCCCGTCCACGGCGGCGGCGACCAGCTCGTCGTGCACGTAGTGGAGTTTCAGCGAGAACACGTCCTCCCGCTCGCCGAGGAGGCGGAAGAAGATCTTGTCGCCCGGCCAGATCGGGAGATGCGCGATCTCCGCGGGGTCGATCCACACCAGCTCGCCCTCTTCGCATGCAAAAGCACTGTCGCCGGATGTGCCTGCCGCGCGGGAGGCTTCGGCAACTTCAGCGGTACCCTTCCCGACTTCGCCACACTTCTGCCCCGGCGCCGCGAGCGGGATCTCCCCCTCATAACCGTCACAAGTATACAGAAAAGTGATTTCGTCGATGTCGTCGATGACGAACGTGATCACGCCGCGAAGCCGGAACGACGTCATCGTAAGACCCGTCTCCTCCCTCACCTCGCGAAGCACGCACTCTTCCGGCGACTCGCCATGCTCGAGATGGCCGCCCACGCCGATGTATTTGTCCTTATTGATGTCGTTTTCCTTCTTCGTCCGATGGAGCATAAGCACACCATCGGGTCCGTAAATGTAGCAAAGTGTCGTTTCATAACGATTCATACACACGCCTCCTCAGTTTCATCAAGAACGGCCGGTCGACAACATCTCCGCCCGCTGCACGGCCCGAACGCCCATCGAGACCAAACTTCCCGCGCGGCCGGAATGCCCCCGGAGCAACAGTGCTTTTTCATATGAAAATAAAATGAAAATCAAATTGAAAATCAAATTGAAAAAAGCATTGTGTTCTTGACGGTGATTCTAGGATAACACATTTTATTCTTGGCGAAACGGCGAAGGAATTCATTTCGTATTTTACAAATTCGTCATGCTATACTTCTATGCGGTAAAGAAAAGAAAAAACACAAATACAGCAAAGGAGACGCACAATGAAGAATTATTTTGATCTTAAGGGACAAGTCGCAATCGTAACAGGATGCTCCACAGGTTTAGGCGTTCAGATGGCAAAAGCACTGGCCAACCAGGGTGCTGCGATCGTTGCGGTGGCCCGTCGCCAGGACATGATCGATGCCGTTGCCGAGGAGATCGCAAGAGAGTACGAAGTGCCGACACTGGCGATCCGCTGCGACATCACCGACACCGCTGCCGTGGACTCGATGGTGGACCAGGTCCTCGAGAAATTCGGCCGCGTGGACATTCTCATCAACAACGCCGGCACAGGTGCGGTCGCTCCGGCTGAAGACATAACGGACGAGCAGTTCGGCAACGAGATGAACATCGACCTGTTCGGTTCTTTCCGCGTGGCGCGCGCGGTGGCGAAGAAGTACATGATCAAGGCGAACTACGGCCGTATCATCAACATCGCTTCGATGTACGGTCTCGTCGGCAACAAGATCTGTGGATCTGCTCCGTACCACGCTGCGAAGGGCGGCGTCACCAACATGACCCGCGCGCTGGCGGCCGAGTGGGGCAAGTACAACATCACCGTTAACTCCATCTGCCCCGGGTACTTCTACACAGACCTGACCCGCGACACACTGAACAGTGACTTCTTCCAGCAGAACGCGAAGATCATGATTCCGGAAGAGCGCTACGGCCAGGAAGGCGAGCTCGACACCGCGACGCTTTTCCTCGCATCGAAGAATTCTTCCTACGTCACCGGCGTAAACCTCGCTGTCGACGGCGGCTACACCGCGATGTAAGAGCGAAATCCATTTGCATACCCCTCTGTAGGTTTGCCCCTACATTCACATAACAACCCCCTACACTCGAAACACCGCTCGGACCCCAACCGGGCGGTGTTTCTATTCAGGACGCCGGGGCGGGATTTCCGGCGCAACACATTAAATCTTCCGTTTCGCCGGTTTAATGTGTCAATCGACGGTGGCTGGCAATGGCTGACACATTAAATCATCAGAAGTGTGCTGATTAATGTGTAAAATCGCCCGTTTTTTCATGTCAAAACACATTAAATCATCCGCAACCCGATTTTAATGTGTAAAAAGCACTGTTTCCAGTGCTTTTCTAGCCGTGTTTTACTCATTAAACTGCTTGGTGGTAATCGTTTAATGTGTTGAAACTGCTTCCGGAAGCGTGCGGCGACACATTGAAACGAGAAAAGCACAGGTTTAATGTGTCCACGCATCGTAACGGCTGCCATCTGGCCAGATTGGTGGGTTCCCGTTCGTGACGGCAACCGGCAGAAAGCATTCGTGACGGCAACCAGGTGGTGGGCCCGGACATGCCGCCCGGCGCCGCATCGAGCCGAGCCGGCACTTCGTACATCGCGTGTTTTCTATGCTATACTGATTAGCGAATGGGAGGGCTGCAAATGGATTTGAAAGGAAACGCAAAGAAAACGGACCGTCTGATCCTTCTCGGCCTCGCGCTGGCCGGGGCGGTCATGACGCTCGTGATCTGCCCGTTCTCCCCGCTCTACCGCTACTGCTTCGAGCCGGACGAGATCTGCTATCTCGTCATGTCCCGCGGCTGGCTCTCCGGCAAGATCCCCTACCGCGACCTCTTCGACCACAAAGGCCCCCTGACCTACGTCATCTACGCCCTCGGACTTCTGCTCGGAAACGGCGCCAACTGGGGCGTCTTCGTCATTTTCGCACTGATCAACGCCGGAAACTTCACACTGATCTACAAGATCCTGCGCATTTTCTACGACCCCGGCCGCGCATTCTCGGCCGAGGCCGTCCTCATCAGCATGTTCTTCGTAAAAAGAAGCATCCTGTACGCCACCGGTTCGAAGCCGGAGCACATCGCCCTTCTTTTCCTGCTGCTGTCCGAGTATCTCATCGCCAAGCGCGTGAAGGAGCGGGCTGCGCAAGGAAAAGAGCCCACGAAACAGCCCGTCTTCACAACGAAAGACATGTTCCTGCTCGGGCTACTCGCCGGCGTCGTTTTCATGATCAAATACAACCTCTGCGCATACTACCTTTTCTTCATCGGCGCCTACTTCCTGTGGCTCCTCGTCCGCCGCGCTCCCAGCAGCGCCGGCGTCCCCAGCGACCATTCCGACGACCGCGACCACTACGCCCGTCCCGAACATCGCAACCTCCGCGCCTTCCTCACAAGCAGCGCCTCATTCGCCGCCGGCATCGCCACCATCGCCGCGCCCATATTCCTCTACTTCGCCTCACAGCACGCCCTCCGCGACTTCCTCAACGTATACTTCGCCTTCAACCTGCACTACGCCGGCAAAGGCACCCTGAAACTGCACTTCTTCCGTACCTGGATCAGCCGGCACAACCAGCTCCTCCTCGCCGTCCTCTTCGCCATGATGATCGCCGCCGCCATCATCGCCCTTATCACCCGCAAGAAACGCGCCCACCACCTGATCCTTTTCGCGTGCGGCGCCGCCACCTACTTCGCCCTGACCCTGCCGCAGGTCTTCACCTACTCGTTCGTCGTGATCATCCCGCTGTACCTCCTGGCCTTCGGCGTTCTCTCCGACTTCGTCCTGACCAACCTGCCGCTACGCATCCTGCCCGTCGCCGCCGGCATCATGACGGCCTTCGTACTGGCACTCCTGTCCTACACGAATTACAAGGCCTCGCCTTCCCTTACTTCTTCGCCAAAAGCACTGGAACGTGGGATGTCCGGCTTTTATGAGGCCCATCCGGATGCCGAGTGCCTGTATTTCGCGACACTCTGCGAGCACTTCTTCTACGACGATCCGGACCGCGTTCCCGACTTCAAATACTTCTACCTGCCGCGGGCCTACACCCGCAAGATGGTCGAAGCGCAGCAGAGCTACATCGCGGACCGGATCCCGGAACTTGTCATGTACTACCGCGGAAAGAAGACCCCCGACTCCTACATGGCGGACCTCGATGCTTTTCTCACCGCGAACGGCTATTCCCTCTACATCAACGACCTCGAAGAATCCCGCATTTACGTGTACACACGCGACGAAGCTTGACACCCACGCCCGAGGCCGCGCGGGCGCACGAGGTTCCGCGCCGCGGCGCCTGGCGGCCATTCCCGCAATGCGCCGGCATGCAGCACGTCGCCGTGGCCGCGTCGGCGCCCGTTGACCGTTTCCCCCACGCGCCCGGATTAAAAATCCATGATGTTTTCAAAATGCTCACATTTTTGATGTAAGATGAAGATATACGTAGGCGATCCCTGACACCCAGGGAATTTCTGATACGTAGGCGATATCTGAAAGGAGGAACATCTCATGAATTTTCTTCTGGTAGCAGTAAACGCGAAATACATCCACTCCAACCCCGCCGTGCATTCCCTGCAGCTCTATGCCGAGCGCGTCTATCCGGGCACGGTCTCGATCCTTGAAACGACGATCAATACACCTTTCCACAGGATCCTCTCGGACATCTGCGAGTGCCGCCCCGACGTGATCGGCATCTCCTGTTATATCTGGAACATCGACATCGTCACCAAACTCCTGTCTGACCTGCCGAAAGTCCTTCCCGGCACCGACGTCTGGCTCGGCGGGCCGGAAGTCTCCTACGAATACGAAGACTACTTTAAGAAATACGCATGCATCCGAGGCATATTCATCGGCGAAGGCGAAAGTGCTTTTACCAGAGTCGTCGGCGAATACGTCCTGCAGGACGACTGGTCCGAGGCCGAAGCCGAGGTCGGAAGCGATACCGCAGACGCCGGATTCTCTGATGTCAGCTCCGGCACCTCCGACCCCTCCCTCGTCGCAAGAAGCACTGAACCCGCGCCTCACGGTCCTGGAAGGTTCGTCGCCGCCGACTTCTCGCACATCCCGAACATCGCCCTGCGCGAACGGCCGGACGTCATCGACCAGACCCTGGACGACATGGACTCGATGCCATTTATCTACGAAGAAGGCATGAGCGGATTCGACCACCGCGTCGTGTACTACGAATCCTCGCGCGGCTGCCCGTACCGCTGCAGCTACTGCCTGTCCTCCGTCGACAAGACCGTCCGCTACCGGAGCCTCCCCTTCGTGTTCCGCGAACTGCAGTTCTTCCTCGACTCCGACGTCCCACTGGTCAAATTCATCGACAGAACATTTAACAGCGACCGCGCGCGTTCGAAGGCGATCTGGAACTACATCCACGAACACGACAACGGCACGACACAGTTCCATTTCGAGGTCACCGCCGAGCTCCTCGATAAAGAAGAGATCGACATCCTGCGCAAGATGCGCCCCGGCCAGATCCAGCTCGAGATCGGGATCCAGACCACCAACCTCGACACCCTCCAGGCCGTGAACCGCCCGGCCTCGATCCACAAGATCAGCAAAGTCGTAGAGGAGCTCCGGAAAGAAGGCAACCTGCATCTTCACCTCGACCTCATCGCCGGGCTGCCGTACGAAGGCTTCCGCAGCTTCCGCAATTCTTTCAACGACGTTTTCGCTCTCGCACCGACGAACATCCAGCTCGGATTCCTGAAGGTGCTGAAGGGCGCCCCCATCGAGAAGGACTGCGAGCGCTTCGGCATCGTGTATTCCGATGACGCCCCCTACGAGGTGCTCTCGACCCGCTGGCTCCGGTTCGACGAGATCTGCGAGCTCAAGCACATCGAGGAGATGGTGGAGCTCTACTATAACACCGCCCAATTCACTGTGACGCTGCCTCTTCTTCTCCAGGCTTTCGACACGCCGTTCGACCTGTTCGCGGCGCTGGCCGACTACTACAAGGAGAAGGGCTATTTCACGATGACGCCCGCCCGCGCCCGCCGCTACGAGATCCTGCTGGAGTTCGCCGAGGAGAAGACGACCCTCTACGAGGAGGACGTTCTCGAAGCCCTGACGCTCGACTACTATCTGCGCGAGAACCCGAAGAGCCGCCCCGACTTCGTGAAGACCCCGCCGGCCCCCGGTCGCATCGACACAAGCTTCCGCGATCCCATCACCGGCAACTTCCGCCTCCTTGACCTCGCCAAAAGCACTGATCCCTGATCTCCGCGATCCCCCTCAGCGCCGAACCCTGCACACCTCGCCACACGCGCCGATTTCCTCCCCCTCTCCTTAGAGGACCGAACCAGCAGAAACAAAAAGAGCATAAAGAAAACCACTCGGTCACGGCTCCGAAATAATCTCAGCCAACTGAAATCAGACAAGAAAAAACATCTCTCCAGAGACGAGTTTTGCTTCAGCAAACTGTATGAGTCTCAGGAGAGATGTTTTTTCTTTATGATTCAGATGCAGCTTACTTGCCGCACTCCACCTTCACATCGTCGAAGGTCTTGGTGATCTTCTCTTCCGGTGCTTTTGTCGCCAGGCTCACGACTACGATCAGGATGCTGGCCACGATGAAAGCCGGAAGCAGTTCGTAAATGTTCAGGATCGTATCCGCGAACTGCACACGCACAACGAACTTCCAGATGAAGATGGTCGCACCACCGGAAACCATGCCCGCGATGGCACCCCACTTATTAGTCCTTTTCCAGAAGAGTCCGAAGAGGACGAGCGGTCCGAAGACGGCGCCGAATCCTGCCCATGCGAAAGACACGATACGGAATACCGAGCTGCTCGGATCGAGGGCCAGGAAGACCGCGACCACGGAGATCAGGACCACGCAGATACGGGCGAGCCACATGCCCTTCTTCTCGGAGAGCTTCTTGCCGAAGGTCTCCTGCACGAGGTTCTGGGAGATAGAGGACGCCGCAGCGAGGAGCTGGGAGTCCGCAGTGGACATGGTCGATGCGAGGATACCTGCGAGGATGACACCACCGACGAACGCCGGGATGTAGCCGTGAGAGGCGATCCACTTCGCCACGTCAACGATGATCGTCTCGGCGGCAGATGCATTTTCATAGGTAGGAACCGTGCCGGCCTTCATGAGCGAATAGCCGACGATACCGATAAACACCGCGATGCCCATGGAGATGACGACCCATACGGAAGCCACGCGGCGGGAGAGCTTAAGCTTCTTCTTGTCCTCGATGGCCATGAAGCGCAGGAGGATGTGCGGCATACCGAAGTAGCCGAGACCCCAGGCCAGTGTGGAAGCCACCGGAAGCGCGCCGTAGCTGCCCGTCGTGCCGTCCGCCACATTAAAGCCCTTGAAGACATCGAGATAGCCGTCGAGATTCTTGACGTTGTCGAAAACATTTCCGAATCCGTTGATGACCGCTTCGCCTACGCCGAGTACGACCAGGAGAGCGACCGTCATGATGATGGACTGGATAAAGTCCGTCGTGGATGCGGCGAGGAATCCGCCGAGTGTGCAGTACAGCACGATAACGACGGCACTGACGACCATCGCGTATGTGTATGACACATCGAAAAGCGACGAGAAAAGCTTGCCGCAGGCGGCGAATCCGGATGCGGTGTACGGAATGAAGAACACGACGATGAAGAGCGCCGCGATCAGCGTGATGATGTGTTTGTCGTCGCCGAAACGCTTGCTGAAGAAGTCCGGCAGCGTGACCGCATCGACCTTCTGCGTGTAGACGCGGAGTCTTTTCGCCACGAAGAGCCAGTTCAGGTACGTGCCGATCGCCAGACCCAGCGCCGTCCAGAACGCTTCCGGAATACCCGTCATCAGGGCAACGGCCGGAAGACCCATCAGCAGCCACGAGCTCATGTCGGAGGCCTCGGCACTCATCGCCGTAACGATCGGTCCGAGTTTTCTGCCGCCGAGATAGAAGTCGTCGGTGTTCTTGTTCTTCTTGCTAAAAAGCGCGCCGATGGTGACCATCATGAGAAGGTACGCGCCAATAGCGATCATAATGACAATATTGGTTGTAGACATATATACCCCCCTTTACTTTCAACGTTTCTATAATATCAGAGAACCTATTCAATCTCAACAATCTCGATCTTGCCGTCACGCCATTCGAGGCACTTGAGGATACGCCCGCCGCGAAGCCGGAGCCCTTCCACACGCCCATGCGCACGCCACGCTTCCGGAAGCGCCGGCAAAAGACGGATCTCGAACCCGTCGTCCGGCTCAAAGTCTGCCCCGGTCGAACCAGCTTTCCCGTCCGCACCGATTTCCCCGGCCGTGCCCGGTCCCTCATCCCGAGTCTCTCCCGCGCGCCCGGATTCTCTCACATGACTCTGCACCAGCATCTCCGCGATGCCCGCCGTCGCGCCGAAATTCCCGTCGATCTGGAAAGGCGGATGATCGTCGAAAAGATTCGGCAGTGTCTGCTTCTCAAGAAGCGTCCGCAGATTCTCGTACGCCTTCTCCCCGTCTCCGAGCCGCGCATACATGTTAATGATCCACGCCCGGCTCCAGCCCGAATGCCCGCCGCCGAAACGAAGCCTTCTCGCGATGGTCTCCTTCGCCGCCTGAAGAAGCTCCGGCGTATGCTCCGTGATCTGTGTACCGGGAAGAAGAGCGAACAGCTGGGAAATATGCCTGTGTCCGGGCTCTGCCTCTTCGTAGTCCTCGTTCCACTCCATGATCTGCCCGTGCCGCCCGACCCGGATCGGCGCGATACGTTCAAGAACCTCCGCCGCGCGGTCAGAGATGCCCGAAGGCACGCCTGAAGATGACCCGCCCGCACCTGAAGATGACCCCGCTGAACCTGATGAAGACTCAGGCACACCCGACTCCTCCCCAGAAGCCCCCGACGACAGTGCTTTTTCAGCGGAAATACAGGCCGAAAGAAGCTCCGTAATAATCTGGTTGTCCATGGACGCGCCCTTACAGACCACGCCCTTTTCGCCGTCGGGCAGGATGTACGTGTTCTCCGGCGAAAGCGTCGGGCACGTGACGAGGTAGTCGCCGTCGGGGACGAGATAGTCCATGACGAACTCCGCCGCCTCGCGCATGATCGGATAGTGCCCGCGCAGGAACGGAAGGTCCTTCGTGAAGAGATACTGCTCCCAGATATGGAGCGCGAGCCACGCGCCGCCCATGACCCAGTACGTCGAGCTCAGGCACACGTCCTGCGGCGCCGTATCGCCCCAGATGTCGGTATTATGATGCGCGACGAACCCGCCGCAGCCGTACATTTTCTCTGCCGTGACGCGTCCGTTGCTCCGTATGCGCGAAAGGTGCGTGATCAGGGGCTCCGTGCACTCTGCTAGGTTCGTCACAAGCGCCGGCCAGTAATTCATCTCGGTGTTGATATTGATGGTGAACCGGCTCCCCCACGCCGGCGTGAAGTCCTGATTCCAGATGCCCTGCAGGTTCAGTGGCAGCGACCCGGGCCGCGAGCCGGCGATCATGAGATAGCGCCCGAACTGGAAGAACCGCACGATATCTTCCTGTCCGTCGATCTCCAATTTCACCCGTTCGAAAAGCACTTGATAGTCGTTTTTGTGCTCGTTGTGTAGTGTCTGCCAGAGCGCGGCGACGGGATTGGCGGCCGGCGTGATTCGCTCTTCCGGGGCTTTTTCTGGCGTGATCCGTTCTTCCGGCTCTTTTTCCGGCACTTTTTCCGGCGTGATCCGTTCTTCCGGCGCTTTTTCCGGTGCATTCGTCGCCCCGCCCGCAGTGGCCACCTTCTCGAGGCGCGCGAGAACGGTCTTCGCCGGCTCCTCTTCGCGGAAAGTCGTGTCCGCGCACACGATCAGAAGCGCCTCATCCGCACCTCGAATAATCGTCGAATTCCCGATCACTTCGGCCGTTCCGCCAGAAGCAAGGACCTTCACGCCGCAGGCCATGCGGATCCCGTCCGCACCACCCGTCGACGCTTCCATCAGCTGGACATTCCCGGGCCGCGCCGTGATCGCGTCCGCATAGATGTTATACGCCTGCCGCCGCAACGTCTGCGTCTGGTACGGGACCTCCTCCCAGGGCTTGCCGCCGCGGCCCAGCTGCGCATGGAAACTCAGCGCCCCCGGCGTATCCGCGGTCAGATGCACCAGCAGCGCATTTTGCGGGTAGCTGGCGATGACCTCGCGCGTATAGCGCACACCGCCCAGCGTGAACGTCGTCGTCACGGTAGCATCCGCAAGGTCCAGGACCCGGCGATACTCGCCGAAATCCAGTGCTTTTCCAGAAAATTCAATGAAAAGATTGCCGAGGGGTTCGTAGTGCCGCTCCTCCTCCGGCGTGCCCGATAGCGCGAACGTGCAGAGCTCCTGGGCCTCTTCGATCCTGCCGTCGAAGATCAGCTGCCGGATCTTCGGCAGATACTCCCGCGCGGACGGGTTGTTCCGGTCCTGCGGGCCGCCCGACCACACCGAGTCCTCGTTGAGCTGGATCCGCTCGGTGAACGGCAGGCCGAAAACCATGCCGCCGAGCCGGCCGTTTCCCACCGGAAGCGCCTCGTTCCAGTCCTTCGCCGGCGTGTCGAAAACGATTTTTCTCGGGTCGATCGATTTATGTTTTTCGTGTTCAGGCTTCACGTCCCGGGCCTCCTTGACACTCACGTCTGCCGCTTCCGCGCACATCAACTCCATCTTACACGGACTTCGCGCCTATGGGAAGACCGCCGACACATTGAACCGCCTGATTCCCTCAATTCAATGTGTAGATTCCGCTCATCTTTTCTCGGGCGACACATTGAACCGCCCGCCCTGCCTGGTTTAATGTGTAAAATCGGCCTGTTTTCAAGGGGCAAATCACATTAAATCATTTATCCGCGCCGAATAATGTGTAAAAAGCGCTGTTTACCAGTGCTTTTGGCATGGTATTTACACATTAAACTGCCTCTGCCGCCTTGTTTAATGTGTCATTTGGGCGCATCGCCGGGCCGAGCGACTCATTAAATCGCGATTGTCCTGGTTTTAATGTGTCATCTGCCCGAAGGCGCCCGATTCCCGCTCGCGTCCCTCGCACGCACGCGCGCACGCGTTTCTATAGTTGAGTTACTCTCACACAAATGCTATAATATTGTGGTTTGCTCGGGAGCGATTGTCCAGGGCCTCGACTTGGCGCCCTTCACATAGGGCCCCGCCCGGTGCCACCACACGGGCCCCGCCCGCACGCGAACACGAGAAACACAATAAACACATAAAAAGTAGGCCATTTACATGTCTTTTGGATCGATACTCTATCAACTGTTCCTGTCGCCGCTGACACTCATCTTCGAAGCGGTGTACAGCACCGCATTCCACGTACTGCGAAGCTCCGGCGCCGCGATCTTCCCGCTGAGCCTCGTCGTCAACCTCCTGCTCCTGCCGTTCTACAACCGCGCCGACGCGATCCAGGCAGAAGAGCGCGACCGCGAGAAAGCCATGGAGCCCTTCGTTGCCCACATCAAGAAGACCTTCAAAGGCGACGAGCGTTTCATGATGCTCCAGACCTTCTACCGCGAGAACCACTACAAGCCGATCTACGCCGTCCGAAGCTCCATCGCACTCGTCCTCGAAGTGCCTTTCTTCATCGCGGCCTATAACTTCCTGTCGAAGCTCCCCGACCTGCAGGGTGCCCGCTTCGGCATCTTCACCGACCTCAGCAAACCCGACGCGCTCATCACCATCGGCGGATTCGCAATCAACATCCTGCCGATCCTCATGACGCTCATCAACATCATCTCCAGCGAGATCTACACGAAAGGCCTGAAATTCAAGGACAAGATCACCCTCCACGGCATGGCGCTGATCTTCCTCGTCCTCCTCTACGACTCCCCGTCCGGCCTCGTCCTCTACTGGACCCTCAACAACGTCTTCTCGCTCCTGAAGAACGTCGTCAACGGCAGCAAGAACAAATCCCGCACCGCCGGCATCCTCTTCGCACTCGCCGGCGTCGGCGTCCTGGTCTTCGGCTTCAGCTTCTACCACGGCCCGTCCAAATACCGCCTCGCCGTCAACGGCTTCGGCCTCGCGATGCTGCTGCCGCTTCTTCTGAGCACGGTCATCCAGGCACTCCGCCGCGACCGCGCGCACGAATCGGGAAGCGACCGCTCCCACGATGGCAAAAGCACTGTCGCCGGGGCTTCTTCCAAGTCCGGCGCCACCACCGAAAAGAAGCCTGACCATAAGCTCTTCTTCGGCGGCGCCCTCTTCCTTACGATCCTTCTCGGCGGGCTGATCCCGTCCGCGGTCATCAAGTCTTCGGTCTCCGAATTCGTCCTGACCTCGAACGTCCACTCCCCGAACCGCTACGTATTCTTCGCATTCCTGACCGCGGCCGGCTTATTCCTTCTGTGGGCAGGACTCTTCTACTACCTCGCCAGTAATAAAGCCAAACGCATCTCCACCGTTGCGATCTGGATCCTGGCCGCAACCGGCACCGCAAACTACATGATCTTCGGCGCGAACAGCAACTCCCTGACACCGGACCTTCGGTTCGACGTCGCACTGGACCTGGCCCTGCGCAGAGAGATCCTCGACCTTCTGGTCATCATCGCCCTCGCTGCACTGATCATCGTACTCTTTAAGAAGAAAGAATCCGTCATCCGCTTCGTCTCCCCGGTCCTTCTGGTCGCCATCGGCGCCATGACCGCATTTAACTGCTACTCGATCCAGACGGCCATGCCGAACATCCGGAGAGTCATCGCAGAGAGTGGAAGCGAAAGACCCACACTCACATTCAGCAAAGACGGCAGAAACGTCATCGTCCTCATGGTCGACCGCGCCGTCGCCGCCTATGTCCCGTACATTTTCCAGGAGAACCCCACACTCGCACAGCAGTTCCAGGGCTTCACCTGGTACGCGAACACCCTGTCCTTCGGAACAAGAACACTCGTCGGCGCGCCGGCACTCTTCGGCGGATACGACTACATGCCCGCCAACACCAATAAAAGAACCGACATCTCCCTGGTGGATAAACACAACGAAGCCCTCCTCACGATGCCGGTTCTGTTCTCCGAGGCCGGATACGACGTCACCGTCATGGACCCGCCGTACGCAGGCTACAGCCTGATCCCGGACCTTTCCGTCTTCGACCAGTACCCCGGCATCAAGGCCTATAACACCGAATTCGGCCAGTTCCGCGAAGCAAGCGACATCGCCGATAACATGCAGAGCAACTGGAAGAGAAACTTCTTCTGCTACAGCCTCATGAAGGTCGCCCCGCTGTTCGCCCAGCCGGCCGTCTACTCCACCGGCATCTACTTCCAGCCCGGCACCTCGAGCACCGCACTCATCCAGGGCGGAAACATGGACAAATACACGGTTCCGGACGCGCTTCTCGACACATTCCTGAACTCCTACGAAGTCCTTCGTGCCCTGCCGTCCCTCACGACAACGAGCACCGGCGGTGCAGACACTTTCCTCATGATGCAGAACAGCGCGACGCACAACATCATCCCGCTGCAAGAGCCGGACTACGTCCCGCAGAAAGAAATCGACAACGGCGAGTACGACCGTACCCACGCCGACCGCTTCACCTGCGACGGCGTCACGCTCCACATGGACACGACCTACCAGATGGCGCATTACCAGAGCGACATGGCCGCCCTGATCCAGCTCGGCAACTGGATGGATACACTCCGCGAGCTGGGCGTATATGACAACACCAGGATCATTATCGTGGCCGACCACGCCTGGGGCCTGGGCTCCCTCGACTCCATGCTCTTCGGATCCGGCGACGCCGACACCCTCTATAACGCCGAGGACGCCATGGGCTATAACCCGCTCCTCTTCTATAAAGACTTCGGCTCGGACGAACCATTCCACGCGGACTACACATTCATGACGAATGCCGACACCCCGACACTGGCGATGCAGGGAATCTTCGAGAATCCCCTGAATCCGTTCACCCACAAGCCGATCTTCCAGCCGGACGCGAAGAACGGCCCGCTCTACATACTCTACACCGACAACTGGTCGGCCGAGTCCAACTCCGGCAGCACATTTACGAACTCCATCTGGTTCACCGTAGATAACCAGAACGTACTCGACAAGAACAATTGGCACAGGGAGGATCATGAACCATGACAATCGCTAGACTCTATATCGACCCGGGCACGGGTTCCATGCTTTTTGCTATCCTGATCGGACTTCTCGGCGTGGCACGCTTCGCATTTAAAGGCCTGTGGGTCAAGCTCCGCTTCTTCCTGAGCGGCGGTAAGAAAGCAGACGAATCCGATAAGGCGATCCCGCTGGCCGTTTTCTCCGATGACAAACGTTACTGGTCCGTCTTCGAACCGGTCCTCAGAGAGCTCGACGCCCGCGGCTTCGACTGCGTGTACATGACCGCATCCGAGGACGATCCGGGACTGAAGCAGACCGAGATGCAGCACGTCAAGACCGAGTGCATCGGCCCCGGCAACAAAGCATTTGCCAAGCTCAACTTCCTCAAGGCGAACATCGTCCTGTCCACCACACCGGGCGTCGACGTCTACCAGTGGAAGCGCAGCAAGGATGTCGACTACTACATCCACATCCCCCACTCCCCGGCCGAGATGACCACCTACCGCATGTTCGGAATCGACTTCTACGACGCCGTTCTCTGCTCCGGGCAGTTCCAGGTGAACGACACACGCGACCTCGAGGAGGTCCGCCATCTTCCGGCAAAAGAACTGGTCCTCGTGGGCAGTCCTTTTATGGATGAGAAAGCAAGAAAATTCAAGGAGCGCAAGGAGCAGGCGGAGAGCACTTCAGCGAGCGCAAACGCCGACGCCTCTGGAAAAGCGTCCGAGACCGGCTCCGACAGCACTTCCGCAAGTTCCGGCAAGACCCGGACCGTCCTTCTCGCCCCGTCCTGGGGTACCAGCGGCATCCTTTCCCGCTTCGGCGCCGAATTCATCCGCGACCTTCTGGCCACGGGCTATCACATCATCGTCCGCCCGCACCCGCAGTCCTTCACTTCGGAGAAAGAACTGATGGACAAGTTGATGGCGGAATTCCCGGACAACGACCAGCTCGAGTGGAACAGAGATCCCGATAACTTCGACGCCCTGAACCGCTCGGACATCCTGATCTCCGACTTCTCCGGCGTCATCTTCGACTTCTCGCTCGTCTTCGACAAGCCCGTCATCTGCGCCGAGACCGAATTCGACTCCTCCCCGTACGATGCATGGTGGCTGAAGCGCCTGCCGTGGGGCTTAAGCGTCGTCCCGAGACTCGGTGCGAAGCTCACAAGCGAGAACAGAAAAGACCTGAAGAAGATGATCGACGACTGCCTCGACGACGATTCCTTCCGGAAGAGCCGCGAAGAAGTCAGAAACGAAGCCTGGGCCTTCCAGGGCGAGGGCAGCACCCGCATGGCCGACTACCTCATCGCGAAGTACGAAGAGATCAAGAAGAAGGCCGAAGCAGAGAATGCCGACGCCCCCACCTCGAAGAAGACGAAATCAAAGGGAAAAGACACACCCGCCGAGGCCGTATAAAGACCCGGACAGCAGCGTAACGGACATTTTCAGGGAGGCCATACGTGTCAATACCTCAATTGCTATATCAGATCATACTCTCACCGATCACGCTGATACTGGAGGCGGTCTATTCGTTCTCCTTCTTCTATCTGCGCAACTGCGGTGCGGCCATCATCCCCCTGAGCCTGGCCGTCAACTTCCTGCTGCTGCCGTTCTATAACCGCGCCGACCAGATCCAGAGCGAAGAGCAGGACCGGCAGAAACAGATGGCCCCTTTCCTCGAGCACATTAAGAAGACCTTCAAGGGCGACGAGCGCTACATGATGACCCAGGCCTTCTACCGCGAGAACCACTACAAGCCGATCTACGCCCTCCGGAGCACGATCGCACTGGTTCTGGAGATCCCGTTCTTCATCGCCGCCTATAACTTCCTGTCGAACCTCTCCGCCCTGAAGGGTGCAAGCTTCCTGTTCCTTAAAGACCTCGGCCGCCCCGATGCCTTCCTTACCATCGGCGGTCTGACCATCAACATCCTTCCGATCGCCATGACGGTGATCAACATCATCTCCAGCGAGATCTACACCCACGGCCTGAAACTCAAGGACAAGCTCCAGCTTCACGGCATGGCCCTGATCTTCCTGGTGCTCCTCTACGATTCCCCCTCCGGTCTGGTCTTCTACTGGACCCTCAACAACCTGTTCTCACTATTCAAGAACATCATCAACCTCTACCGCAGATCCGGCTCCAAAAGCACTGTTCCCGATTCTTCAGAGGTGGAACATGACGGCCGTCTGTTCCTGGGCGGAGTGCTTTTCCTGAGCGTTCTCTCCGGACTTCTCATCCCCTCTGCCGTCATCCAGTCTTCCCCGGCCGAATTCGTGCTGATCAAGACCGTCACCTCTCCGGTACGATACATCATATTCTCGTTCCTGACCGCATTCGGCACCTTCGTGCTGTGGGGCGGCCTCTTCTATCTTCTTGCCTCTCCGCGCGGCAAACGCCTCTCGACGATTGCCGTCTGGGCCTTCGCCATCACAGGTGTCGTGAACTACATGTTCTACGGCAAGAACACGAACTCCCTTACGATGGAACTGGAGTTCGACGTCGCGCAGGATATTCCCTTCGCGAGCCGCTTCGTCGACCTGTTCATCACCATCGCCCTGGTCCTTCTTGTGATCCTCATCTTCCATGCGAAGAAAGAGAAGATCATCCGTTTCCTCTCGCCCGTCCTGGTCCTGGCGATCACCTTCATGGGCGGATACAACATCTACCAGATCCAGAGAGTCATGCCGATCATAAGAAGAGTATTCGCCGACAGCCAGAAAGACCAGCCCGATCTTGCCTTCAGTAAAGACGGACAGAATGTGGTGGTCTTCATGCTCGACCGCGCCATCGCCTCCTACGTTCCCTACATCTTCCAGGAGAAACCGGAGCTCGCCGCGAAATTCGACGGATTTACCTGGTATCCGAACACCCTTTCCTACGGCATCCGCACCCTCACCGGCGCACCGGCGCTTTTCGGAGGGTATGACTATACACCGATGAACAGTAATAAGAGAACGGAACTTTCGCTTCGCGAGAAGCATAACGAGGCCCTTCTTACCATGCCGCTGGTCTTCCACGACGCCGGATACGACATCACCGTCTGCGACCCGCCTTTTGCCAACTACAGCGAGATGCCGGACCTGTCGATCTACGACGGATACCCGTTCATCAAGAGCTACAACACCGAATGGGGCATGTTCCGCTTCTCCGGCGAATTCGACGACGAGATGATACAAATCTGGAAAAGAAACTTCTACTGCTACAGTCTCATGAAGATCTGTCCCCTGATCTTCCAGCCCGCCCTCTACGCGCAGGGCTCGTACCTGGCACCGGACTTCGTCAGCGACCTTCTCAATACGAATAATAACCCCAGCCGCTATCACGTTTCCTACGGCCTGATGGATCTGTATCTGAACTCCTATACCGCGCTCACGGCGCTTCCGGAGATCACCACGGCCGATAACAAGCAGAACGCCTTCTTCCTGATGCAGAACTGTGCGGCCCATAACGTCATTCCCCTTCAGGAACCGGACTACATCCCGGTATTCGACGTGGACAACACCGAATACGACCAGTCCCATCAGGACCGCTTCACCTGTAACGGTGTCACCCTTCCTGTGGACACCGTCTACAGGATGTCCTTCTACCACGGAAACATGGCCGCCCTCCTTCAGCTCGGCAACTGGCTGGACAAGCTTCGTGAGCTCGGCGTCTACGACAACACAAGGATCATCATCGTGTCCGACCACGGCTGGCCGATGGAACAGTTCGACAGCCTGCGGTTCGGTGACGGAAGTTCCACCGACGCCCTCTATAACCCGGAAGACGCCATGGGCTATAACCCGATCCTTCTCGTGAAGGACTTCGGCGCAAGAGGAGAAGTCAAGACCGACTACACCTTCATGACGAACGCAGACACCCCGTATCTGGCCCTTAGCGGCATCGCCGACGACCCCGTAAGTCCTTTTACCGGAAATCCTCTCTTCCGTCCGTACGAGAAAGACGCCGAGAAGATCTACGTTCTCTACTCGGATCACTGGTCACCGGGAGACAACTCCGGAAATGTCTACACCGATATCACCTGGTACTCCTTAAGTAACCAGAACCTTCTCGACAAGAACAACTGGCAGAAGGAAGAGGACGCACCGTAGGAAAGAGCATCGAAAGAGAGAGAATGAATAAGATAGAACTCGTATCTATGTAAGAGGAACACGAAGACATGTCGATAGCAAGTATCCTGTATCAGATCATCATATCGCCGATCACGCTTCTGCTCGAAGCCGTGTTTACATGCGCCTATCACATTCTCGGCAACTGCGGTTCCGCGATCTTCCCCTTAAGTCTTGTAGTGAACCTCCTGCTCCTTCCCTTCTATAACCGCGCCGATGCGATCCAGGCCGAAGAGAACGAGCGGCAGAAGAAGATGCAGCCGTATATCGCCCACATCAAGAAGACCTTCAGCGGCGACAAACGCTACATGATCCTGCAGAACTACTACAAGGTCAACCACTACATGCCTCTGTATTCTCTCAGAAGTTCCATTGCCCTTCTTCTGGAGATCCCGTTCTTCATCGCCGCCTATAACTTCCTCTCGCACCTTCCGGAACTGAAGCGCACCTCTTTCGGTATTCTCAGTAACCTCGGACAGCCGGACGCGCTCTTATCCATCGGCGGATTTACAGTAAACGTTCTCCCGATCCTCATGACGCTCATTAACATTCTGTCCAGTGAGATCTATGCGAAAGGACTGTCCCTCAAGGACCGTATCCGTATGCACCTGATGGCGCTGATCTTCCTGGTACTTCTCTATCGGTCTCCTTCCGGCCTGGTCATGTACTGGACGCTTAACAACCTTTTCTCACTCTTTAAGAATATCGTGAAGAAAGGAAAAGACCCGAAGAGGTCGGCCTGCCTGGCCTTCTCCGCACTGGGCGGCGCGATCCTGATCTATTCCATTTTCTTCAAGGGAAGCTTCTCCTCGAAGATGATCATCGTCGTCACGGGTCTTCTCTTCCAGCTCCCGTTCCTTCTCGGATCGAGAACGAAGAAAGAAACCGTCTCCGAAGGAAAACCTGCCAGCAGCAGTCTTTTCTTCCTGGGCGCGCTGTTCCTGAGCCTTCTTCTCGGGCTTCTGATCCCTTCGGCCGTGATCCTTTCTTCGACCGGGGAATTCGTCGTCCTTTCGGACGTCCACTCCCCTGTACGATATGCCTTCTACGCATTCTTCACCGCCATCGGCCTGTTCCTCTTCTGGGGCAGCCTCTTCTACTATCTGGCCTCTCATAAGAGCCGCCGGATCGCGAACGCCTGTATCTGGGTCTTCGCCGTCTGCGGCACCATCAACTACCTGGTGTTCGGCAAGAACACCACCCTTCTTTCTTCGGAGCTCAAGTTCGACACCGGGCTTTCTTTCCCGATGAGCACGAAATGGATCAACCTCCTGGTCGTACTTGCCCTCATCGCCCCTGTGGTCTTCCTTCTGATCAAGTGTAAGAAGATCGTTCAGTTCCTCGCGGCGATGCTGATCGTATCCGTGGCGATCCTGTCCGGATATAACATCTATAAGATCAACGCAGATATGCCCGATATCCGCCGCGCCATTGAGGCCACCCCTTCGGAAGCACCCGCGATCCGCTTCAGTAAAGACGGAAAGAACGTAGTGGTCTTCATGATCGACCGCGCCATCTCTTCCTATGTCCCCTACATGTTCCAGGAGAAGCCCGAGCTCGCGGAACAGTTCTCCGGATTTACATGGTATCCGAACACCCTTTCTTACGGCATGCGCACCGTCGTCGCGGCACCGGCCTTGTTCGGCGGGTATGACTATACTCCGGTAGGATTAAACCGGCGAAGTGACGTCCCGCTCGTGACGAAGCACGACGAGTCCCTTCTTACGATGCCGGTGCTCTTCTCCCGGGAAGGCTACGACGTCACCGTGATCGACCCGCCCTATGCCGGCTATAGCGAGATCTCGGATCTCACTGTATTTCAGGCGTATCCGGAGATCAAGGCCTATAACACGAGACTTAGCATGTTCGACTCCGAGAACGAGGCCGATGCGGATCTCAAGTCCACCTGGAAACGGAACTTCTTCTGCTACGGCTTTATGAAGTCGATGCCTCTTTTCCTGCAGTCGGCCGTGTATGCGGACGGCACCTATCTGGAGCCGGTATTTACCATCATGACCATGGATAACATCGGTGATAACCCGGGCCATTTCATCGTGACCCCGGCCCACATGGAGTATTTCAGCAGGTGCTACGATGTGCTGAAAGCCTTGCCGTCCATGACCTCGACGGACGCCTCTTCCGAGAACACGTTCCTCATGATCCAGAACAGCACGCCGCATAACATCATGCCGCTGAAAGAACCGGAATATGAGCCTTTCTACGAATTCGACAACACCGAGTACGATCAGACCCATCAGGACCGTTTCACCTACGAAGGGCGCACGATCGATATGAGCGAGAACTACCAGCTGGTCCACTACCAGAGCAATATGGCGGCATGGATCCAGCTCGGCAACTGGATGGACTACCTGCGCGAGATCGGCGTATACGACAATACCAGGATCATCATCGTCTCCGACCACGGATGGCCGACCGGTCAGTTCGAGGATCTTCTTCTCTTCGACGGGCTGAATCCGGACACGATCTATAACTCCGAAGACATCATGGCCTATAACCCGGTGCTTTTCTTCAAGGACTTCGATTCGGATGCACCCTTCCGGGCGGACGACACCTTCATGACCAACGCGGACACCCCGTACCTGGCCATGCACGGGCTTTTGGACAATCCCCTGAATCCGTTCACCTCTAATCCGATGTATCAGCCGGAAGCGAAGGAGGCGGACAGACAGTTCGTCATGTACACCGACAGATGGGCTCTCGCCGGAAATAACGAGAGCACCTTCAAGGACTGCATCTGGTATTCCGTAAGAAACCGCTACGTCCTCGACCGCGACAACTGGGCCGAAGAGACCGTGGACCCTGTAGGTTAACAGAATAAAGCCCCGGCGCCGCAGTTTTCCTGCATCAGCCGGGGCTTCGTCTTTCCACTTCGGATGCGGATAGGATACCGCTTTTCTTACTATAAGATCAGAGCGTCTTCAGATACTCCATGAAGTTCTGCTTATTCTCCAGAGCCGTGGTAGTCGGTCTGCCCAGATCGTCACGGGCACCGATACTGCACATCACCTCGATAAGGCAGAGCTCATTCAGTCCTTTTGCCAGAGAAAGCTCACGGTCCAGTTCCTCGAAATCATTGACGCGCACCGCATACGGATATCCGCAGGCCTTCGCTACGCCCACCAGATCGATATCCCCCATGACCGTCGGCATACCGCCCACCGTCTCGTGGGCACCGTTATTGATCACGATGTGCACCAGATTCTTCGGCTGGTTGCTGCCAAGCAGCGCCATGGAACCCATGTGCATCAGGACCGCGCCGTCGCCGTCCACACACCAGATCTTCTGCTCCGGCTTGTTGATGGCCACGCCCAGGGCGATAGAGGAACTATGGCCCATGGAGCCGACCGTCAGGAAATCGTACTTATGGCTCTGCCCGTTCGCCACACGCGTCTCAAAAAGCTCCCGCGATGCTTTTCCCGTGGTGGAGATGATCGGGTCTTCTTCGCTGACCGCCACGATGTGCTGGATGATCTCTTCACGGACCATGACGTGATCATTCTTATAGACGACCTTCTCGTCGAAGGACAGCGCGCCCTTTCTGATGACGAAAGCGACGTCCTTCCCCTCGGAGAGGACCTTTCTGAATTCGTCCATCTTCGCTTCCACTTCTTCGTCGGTCGTATCCTTACCGATGGCGAAGTTCGCGATCCCCATGTCATCCAGAAGCTTCACGGTCACTTCGCCCTGGTAGATATGCTGGGGCTCGTCGTGCACGCCGGGCTCGCCGCGCCAGCCGATGATGAAGACCATCGGGATCGCATAGACCTTATCGTTCAGAAGGCTCGCCACCGGGTTAATGATGTTTC
>JAEEGL013750021.1_pt1 | contig 29740 bp, 26 predicted proteins | sample 9134231 | NCBI WGS metagenome assembly JAEEGL01 (sample SAMN16246548, study PRJNA631951) | gut metagenome | biome: gut microbiome; feature: rumen; material: fiber-attached | host: Bos | place: Iran: Karaj | collected 2018-10
AATCTGCACGATGGTCTTGTAGATGGTCTCAGCGGCTTTTTTCTGGTACGTCTCACTTGTCAGTTTTTCGAAATCCGACTGGTTTGACATAAATCCCAGTTCGATAAGCACCGCCGGGATCTTGTTGTATTTTACTACGTAGAAATTTTCGCTTGCCGTACCGCGGTTTTTCGTTCCCAACGCTGCTGACAGATTATCGACAAAATATTTTGCCATGATGCTGCTTTTAAGTCCGTTTGACTGCTTATCGTTATTGGAGGACGAATAATATACTTCGGTACCGTTTGGCTGATAGCTGTAATTTGAGTTCATGTGCAGGCTCACAAATATGTCCGCACAGCATTCCTGGGACATTTTTACTCTGTCTGAAAGCGTTATCAGCACGTCTGTCGTTCTTGTGTAATAGATCTTTATGTCAGAACCCGTAAAATACGTGCTCACAAATGTATTCATGATCTTGAAATTCAGGTCTTTTTCATACACTTTTTGCGCTATGGCACCGGGATCCGTACCTCCGTGGCCCGCATCAAGAAGAACTATGTGCTTGTAGATCTCGTTAGGTCTTGCAACCCTTACAGCTATATAATCTCCTATCATTTCGTATGTATAGGCCATTATGAGCTTTGTATCAAAGGAAACGACGGTATAGCCTGAATTTTTGTTGTAAGAAACGGCATTGCCCTCAACAAGCGAATAAGGATTTCTGATGCCTTTCTCTTTGATATAGTCCGATATGTTGCCTTTTATCTGGATCGTGAAATTATAATTTAAATAATTATCATAATCGCGTACCGACGATATTTCGGTTCCTGCCGGCACAGGGATCAGCAATCTGTCATCCGGAATATCTGTATTGTTGTCCTGAGCAGGTGTTTCCGCGGGAAGTTTAACGGTTATGCCCGGATCAGTCTCAAATACGTTTTCTCCTGTCACATGGACTGATACATACCCTTCTGCCCCGCCGTAAACATAATATGTCTGATCGGCTTCGATCAGCAGGCTTATGGTTGCGCTTGATGATCCTGAAAGCAGGCAATATTTTAGATATTTTGCGGATTCATTGTTATAAAACTGATCGGAGCAGAGATTTTTAACGTTAGGAAGTGTTATATAGAGCCAATTGCCGTCAATTACGACGTTCAGATCCTCTTTCTTTACACCGTAAAGCGCTATGGCATCGGAATGATCCAGGGAAAATCCCGACAGACCGGTAAGCAGGCTTTCATTTCCCTTGTTCTCGATCAGCGTTTCGTATGAAGTGTCGTATGTGAACTCAAACAGCCTGTTTTCAGGTACGTACAGTCCCGTGCTTCCGGAAGATGCATACACATTCTTCATGGATTTCAGGTACTTGTTTTCGTTATATATACCGGCATTGATATTACGGATCACAATGTTTCTGTCGGTCCTGTTGTATTCGTAATCAAAGCCCAAGGCCTCAAGACAGAATTCCATGGGAACAAAGGCGTAGGACACGTTTTCCGGGGATTTCATAATGAAGACCGCCGGCGCATCCATAATTATCTTTTTTCCGTTAACAAAGGCAATATCGGAATCAAATGTCATGCTTACGGATATGTCACCGTATTTGATGACGATATTGTCGCTGTCCTGGGTATATTTGCAACCGAGAGACTCGAATATCTTCTTTCCGCGCCCCACAAGGACATTACGGTAATACATTACGGGCAATGACCCCAGATCTATGTGGGAGCCGTTAAATACGACGCCGTAAGTGTCATCATCATATGTCTCTTTTACATTATTGATGCTTATCTCCAAAGTATCGGCATAAGCTTCTTTATCGGCCTTAAAAAGCACAAAAATGCCCATGGTGAATAACACCGTGAGCATTAAAAAAGCAGATATTCTGTTCTTAATATTTTTAAGAACCATATTACAGCTCTATAACTTCTCCGTCTTTCCAGATTCTTTCGAGATCATAAAAATCTCTTGCTTCTCTTGAGAAAATGTGAAGTACAAGGTCACCTGCATCTACCAGCACCCATCCCGACGCGGGATCGCCTTCGGTCTTAAAATCGATGCCTTCCTTGTTGAGTGCTTCGTGAGCGGCGGTGGTGATGGCGTCGAGTTGTGAAACGTTCGAGCCTGATGAAATGAGGAAATAATCGGCAAAAACGCAGATCTTTGAAATGTCCAGAGCTTTGACGTTTTCTGCCTTTTTATCTTCTATCGCTTTAGCGATCTTCTTTACTGTTTCTTTGTCCATAAATATTAAGATCTCCTGTCAACGATGGTTTTGTAATATTCTAATGTTTCAAGAGTCCGGGGATCGATGTCCCTGGGCTTTTCTCTGAAGAAATCCACCTGATTCTGTAAGATCAGATATGTTGCCTTATCAATATCGGTAAATATCATCTTTCTCAGTTCATCAAGGGTCGGCGTACAGTCATATTCCCTATGAGGCTCAAGGAAATCGGCACAAAATACGATCTGTTCAAGCTTTGTCATATTTGCACGGCCTACCGTGTGGTTTTTCACGGCATTTATGATGTCCTCATCTTCTATGCCGTATTTGGTCTTTACGAGATATGAGCCGTAATGGGCATGAATGAGCTGCTTTATGCGTCTTTCAATGTCGGTGAGAAAAACTCCGTCCCTGTCGGAAAGCCTCAGAAGTTCGTCTTTATCGATCTCTTTGGCGCAATCGTGGATGAGTCCTGCGATATAAGCCTTTTTCCTGTCAACACCGTATGAAGTCGCAAGACAGGCCGACATGTAGGCAACCCCCAGGGAATGCATGAATCTGAAAGGAGTAAGCGTTTTTTGCATCTCATTAAAGAGATATTCCGCATATTCTCTTGAATATATGTTAGTGTCCATCATGTTTATGATAGCTTTTTCCCTTGTGTTTGTCAAAGTTTTTAATCGATTACATCAAAACTTTAAGGAAGTACTATCTTCCTCTTATCGGGGTCCTTTGCGGGCTTATAGATGAGGATCTTCTTACCCATTACGGAAACAACTTCCGCATGAGTCCTGTCAGCAAGGATCTGCGCAAGCTCCTTCGGATCGTCCTCGCAATTCTTTAAAACGCCGATCTTAATAAGCTCGTTCTTTTCAAGTGTTTCGATTATGGACTCGGTAAATTCCGGTGTGAGACTGTTCTTACCGATCCTGAATGTAGCCTCTACAGTCTGTCCGAGGCTTCTTAAATATGCACGCTGTTTGGTAGTCATACAATTTTCTCCTTATCCAATATTGTTTGTTCCCAACTGCAAATCATTCGCAAACCGTTCGCAAGCTCACTTATTGCTCATGATTTACGTTGGGCATACTGCTTCGCAGTATATTCTTCAGAAAAAATACCATTGAAACCAAGGTTTCATGGCATTTTTTCTATAGAATTACTACAAACAATATTATTTGTAGTAATCGAACTGCCAGCCGTACATTTTGACGGTGTCTCCGTCCTTAATGCCCAGCTTTTCCAGATCCTCAAGAATTCCGTTGGTCTTTAAGAAGTTCTGGAAGAATTCGAAGCCTTTTTCAGATTCCAGATTTGTGTAACCGAGCATTTTCTCGATCCTGGGGCCTTCGATGATATAAAGTTCCTCCTCCTCGTCGTATGAAACGAAGTATGGCTCGGAATCCACCGTAAGCGTATCCGTAAAGAACTCACGTTCAAAGGTGATGTCTTTTTCGGGGATTGCTTTAAGCATGTCATTTACGGCATATAACAGTTCTCTGATGCCTTCGCCGGTAGCTGCCGATATAGGGAAGATCTTTATTCCCTGAGGCTCAAATTCGTTCTTTATGAGTTCTACCGCGATATCCTTTTCCTCACCGTAAAGGGTATCAAGCTTATTTGCCGCGATTACCCAGGGCTTGTCGGGCATATGGTATTTCTCTTTATATGCCTCAAGCTCTTTGTTTATGGCATATATGTCTTCCACTGCGTCACGACCTTCGGTGCCGGCCGCATCAACGATGTGGATAAGTACCTTGCAGCGCTCAATGTGTCTTAAGAAATCAAGGCCGAGACCGACACCTTCCGAAGCACCTTCGATGAGGCCGGGAATATCTGCCACAACAAAGCCTTCACCGTTATCGAGATCCACAACTCCGAGGTTGGGATTGAGTGTCGTGAAGTGGTAATTTGCGATCTTTGGCTTGGCGTTTGATATCATGCTTAGGAATGTGGACTTTCCAACGTTAGGGAAGCCTACGAGTCCCACATCTGCGATGACTTTAAGCTCAAGTATGACATCAAGCTCTTTTGCGTCCTGACCGGGCTGGGCATACTGAGGAACCTGCATCGTGCTCGTTGCATAATGCTGATTTCCTTTTCCTCCTCTTCCGCCCTTAAGGACTATCTCTCTTGTATTTTCACCGGACATGTCGCAAATGACTTTTCCGGTTGTTTTCTCTTTAATAACGGTGCCTTCCGGAACTTTGAGTATTATATCGTTTCCGTCTGCTCCCGTGCAGTTGTTTCCGCGTCCGTTTTCACCGTTTTCTGCGGAATATTTTCTTACAAAACGGAAATCGGTAAGAGTATTAACGTTTTTGTCAACTTCAAAAATGACGTCTCCGCCTTTTCCGCCGTCTCCGCCGTTAGGTCCGCCGGCAGCAACAAAAAGTTCGCGTCTGAAAGCCACACAGCCATCGCCGCCTTTTCCGGATTTAATATGTATTTCTGCTCTGTCTGCAAACATCTCTTTTTTCTCCGATAAGAAAAATATAAGCCCCGACTGTTCATCGGGGCTTAGGTTTAACCCCGTAAGGGGTCAGGATTCATTACTGTTCAGACTGCTCAACGGGATAAACAGAAGCCTGCTTCTTGTCTTTTCCCAGTCTTTCAAATCTTAAAACTCCATCCGTTAATGCGAACAGTGTATCATCGCCGCCGCGGCCTACATTAACGCCGGGATGGATCTTAGTTCCGCGCTGTCTGTAAAGAATGTTTCCGGCAAGAACGTACTGTCCGTCGGCACGCTTAGCGCCAAGTCTCTTTGACTCGGAATCTCTGCCGTTCTTAGTAGAACCAACACCCTTTTTATGAGCGAATAATTGAAGGTTCATCCTTATCATTTGCTTACCCTCCTATACTGTCAGATTTATGAACTTTTCTCCGTATTCCTGTTTGATGGCTTTGAGCCCCAGGAACATGGAGTCAAGGAGAAGCGAACTCTCCTTTGAAACATCCGAAACGATTATGAATTCGAGGAACCCGTCCTCTTCTTTGCAAGAAAATCTGTCATTTGTAAACTCTTCAACGGAATTTACGAGATTTGCCGTAAGAGCCGAGACACCGGCGCAGACAATGTCTTTGCCTTTTTTGTCAAAGCCCGCGTGACCTTCCGAACGAAAGCCGCAAAGTTCATCCGCTTCGTTATAAATTGCAGTGACCCTGATCATATTAAGCGTTGATCTTTTCGATCTTTACGCGGGTATACTGCTGTCTGTGTCCGTTTTTCTTATGATAGCCGGACTTTCTCTTATACTTGTAAACAATAACCTTTTTGCCCTTGACATCGCCAACGACTGATGCGCTGACAGTGGCATTTGCAACGGTAGGATTTCCGACTTTCATTGTTCCGTCGTTTACTGCGAGAACCTGGTCAAATGTGTAGTTCTGACCTGCTTCGAGCCCGAGCTTTTCAACATTAATGATATCGCCTTCTGCTACCTTGTACTGCTTACCGCCTGTTGCAATAATAGCGTACATACTGGCACCTCCTGTTTATCATTACTCGCCGGTTTTGGTGCTTCTTATGAAGACTTGTAAACCTAACCGTGCGGCATACTCAAATAATTTACCACCAAATCCTGTTATTGTCAATGATAATTTTTTATTTTATAAAATATTTTTCCCACAGCAGGTAATGCCTTAATAAATGACTTCTCCCTCTTTCGCCTTTGAAGAATCAAGCGCGATATGGTCAAATTCTTTAAGGCCGGACTTTGAATTCTTTTCGATCAAGAGGTAATCTCCGTCGGATGATATGCGCTCAATACGTCTGAATTCCGCATATCCGTTGTTGACATTATAAGCGCCCTCAACCTTGGTGGTAAATACATAGAGCATCGTTCTTCCGTTTTCTTCATCGGTCATTATATATGTGTCGGAAGGTATAAGATTTGTATCTATGTAATAGTATGTCCCGTCGGAATAGAATACTTCTACTTCTCTGTCCTTATAAGCCCTCTCCCCCTTGTCTGAGTCATAGAATTCTTCTTTTAAGGCATATTCGTCATTTTCCGTGACTGTAAAGTACTCTGCGGGGATCCTGTAATAGTCCTTGTATACGACGGATGTGAGCGGAATCTTTAAGCCTTCCGTATCCTTTGTGTCAAAGGCTATGTCAACATATCTCATGCCGCTGTAATTTGTAATGTATTTTGACAGATAGATGATGATGTAGTAGTCGTTATTTTTTACGATAGGCGTAAAATCTGCCGTGACAGAAAGAGATCCGTTTATGGTAAAGGATACCTTTGAAAGGGAATGTACTTTTTTAAACAGATTTTCATCTATTTTTACGGCAATCTGCCAGTCTTCGTTTGTGATGATCTTGTATACCGGAGATCCTGCTTTTAAAAGACCCGGTGTATAAAGTGTGGTCTCATTGTTCGTGCCTTCAAAGAGCTCAGGCGTCAATGAATCTGCGTTTATGTCGGACAGATCATCGTAATAGTATGAAAGTATCCCGGCTTTGGGAGAATTTACGACGCTGAAATTTGAAGAAATGCCTGTTTCGGCAACTATCTTATTGAGATCGTTCATCACTCTTTCGTCAAGTTTTTTTCTGTATGTTGTGAGTAATGTATCCTTAAGACCCGCATAATCCGAAAACCTTTCAGCCTCAAGATACTTTCTCATTATGTTCTTTTTGAGATATTCCGTGTCTTCGTCGGAAAGTTTTATCTCCACAGAAGAATCGTTAAGCCTTGAATAGATGGAACGATCGGAATCGATGGAATAGACGGGCTCGTTCTTCCTTATTCTGTCACCTTCGCTGTGGTAGTAGTTAAGGTAGCCCGTCATATCTGTGTATACGGTTTCTTCCGTACGCATAATAAGCCCCCTGTACGTCTGTATCGAATACAGAGTTCCGCCGGGGACCTCATAAATGGATATCTCGTTCTTGGTGAAATAGATATAGATGTTTATCAGGATGTAGATCGCAATAAACAAAAAAACTACAAGACCAATGTTGATATCTCTGAATGGTCTTATTTTTTTAATTGCATTCTTTTTCAAGTAAGTGATAAAAAGATGATCGCAGCTTCCGACCTGTAAAAGCCGGAAGCTACGATTTTAATAGTCTTTATAATGCCACTGAAACGTTATTCTTTGCTGTTTCGCTTAATTCCGATGCATTAGCGGAAACGCTTAAGATGAATTTTACTTTGAAGGAAGCTGAAATTACTTCAAGCTTTTTCAGAACATCATCCATCTCTTTAACGGAAATATTTGCACAGGTAAGGAAGCTGTCAAGGTAAACAGAGGAAATATCATGATTCTGGGAGATCATGCCGCTGATGAAGCCGATGAATTCCTTTGCGTCATCAATGAAATAATCCTTAACGTTGATAAGGCGGATCTTGTTGTTGAGCTCATACATATGCTTGCTGTTCTTATCGATGTAGATAACACAGCCGTCGGATGTAAGTGCGTCCGAATTTGCCTTATCAAGAATGATCTTAGTTTTCCCTTTACCCTTTTCTCCTGCGATTATCTGTATCATAGTACCTTCCTCCTGAAAAATTTTTTTTTATATATAAACGCAGAATGCCCCACGTTTAATATATCAGTTTTTATAAAGCTCGCGCCAATCAAGGTCCCCGCGGTCGAGAGCTTTAACAAGAAGTTCGGCGGTAGCGATATTTGTAGCAAACGGAATGTTATGCATATCGCAAAGGCTGATTATGTCATATACGTTGGGTTCATGAGACTTGGGATTTTGAGGGTCCCGAAGGAATATGACCATATCGATGCCATTGTTCTCGATCTGGGATCCCATCTGCTGAGATCCTCCGAGATGTACGGCAAGGTACTTGTGAATGGTAAGTCCGGTACCTTCTTCGATGATGCGTCCTGTAGTTCCCGTAGCAAACAGATCATGCTTCGCAAGTATCCCCCGATATGCAATGCAAAAGCTCTCCAAAAGCTTTTTCTTTGCATCATGCGCAACAAGACCAATGTTCATTATTTAAAGTCCTCACTTTCCCTAGTCCTTATAACTCCCGTATTGATGGCCACATTTTCAGCCATGCCGAGCATAAAATAACTGCTTACGGCGGATGAAAGGCCGTTACTTACAAACGGTAATGAAATACCCGTGTTCGGAAATATAAGCGTTGCAACACTTATATTAACGAATGCCTGTGTAACAAATATGGTCACACAGCCGATGGCGATAAGGCGCCCCATAAGATCTGCGGCATTTATCGCAATCTTTATCATCCTGTATGTCATAACCCCGAAAAGAGCTATTACAGTAACAGCTCCTATAAAACCAAATTCCTCACATATACCCGTAAAGATGAAATCACTTTCTCGAACGGCAACATATACAGTGCCTCTGGCTGAAGTATCTCCCGTAAGAGTCTTCCCCAGGAGTCCTCCGGACTTGATGGCTTTAAGAGAGTTTAACTGCTGATACATTTCATCCGGATAGTCTTCCGGGTGAAGCCATGCAAGAACTCTGAGCTGCTGGTTCGAAGTGATGATCACCGGGTCAGGCTGCTGGATGTACCAGAAGCCAAGAACTGCCAGCGGTATAAGAATGACCAGTCCCGCGATTATCACCTTTAAGTTGAATCCGGATGCAAAAAGCATTACGGCAAACATAAGGACAAGCACGATGGATGTTGAAAGATCGGGCTGAAGCATTACAAGTCCCAGAGGGATTGCAAATACTATGCCGGTAATGATAAGAACATAGAACTTATCAAGCTTGTTTTTCAACATGTCGTAAATCTTCGCAAGACATATGATCATAACAAATTTGGTGAGCTCTGAGGGCTGGAATGAGAATAGATCTTCTATTCCGAGCCATCTCGTTGCACCGTATTTGTTTATACCGAATCTCGTAAACTTGACCAGAAACAGTAAAAACAGATCAAGAAAGTATATGAGTATATAAAACTTTGCCCAAAAGTGATAGTCAAAAAGCGATACGATAAATGCCCCGATAACGCCTAAGAAAACACCGACAAGCTGTTTTACATACAGGCCTTCCGCCATGTTCGGCATGAAATACATCGTTGCGGAACCGATGGCGCCAAGCATTATCGCAACGATAAATACGCCAAGATCCAGCTTTTTGAAGTTATATGAGGCAAGAGTCGCATAAACTTTTTTAAACATGTCTTACTCGGCTTACCTTCTGCCTGCTTTTTCGATGATAGGTATCGTAGCGTTGATAGTTCCGTCGGGAGCTATGGTGATATCAAGGTTTTCGGTATCTACTTCAACATATTTTGTGATGACCTGGACAAATTCACTTTTTATCTTCTCAAGTGTTTCGGGCGGTAATCCCTGGCGCTCGGAGTAAAGAACAAATTTAAGCCTGTTTGTAGCGATCTTAGCGGAATTGCTTTTTCTGCTAAAAAATCCCATTTTTGTATCCTCCTTATTTCTTTCCGAACAACTTGGAGAAGATGCTCTGTTTCTTGCCAAAATCCAGATAAGGAACGTCCTCACCGAGTATTCTGTGGCAGATATTCATGAATGCCTGTCCTGCGAGTGTTCCGTTTCCTACAAGAGGAATACCGCTGTTGCTGGACTTGGTGATGTTCTGGTCCTCGGGAACGATACCGATGAGATCTATTGCAAGAAGTTCTATAACATCGTCCGCAGACATCTGGTCACCGTTCTTTACCATCTCGGGATTATGTCTGTTAAGAATAAGTGCATAGTCCTTAATATCGTTGGCATCAAGAAGACCGATGATACGGTCGGCGTCACGTACGGGAGAAACCTCCGGAGTTGTTACAACGATGGCTCTTGTAGCACCCGCGATCGCATTTTTAAAGCCCTGCTCGATACCTGCGGGGCAGTCGAGAAGGATGTAATCGAACTGAGTCTTAAGAGTATCGGTAAGAGCCTTCATCTGCTCAGGTGTGACAGAAGTCTTATCTCTTGTCTGTGCGCAGGGAAGCAGGTAGAAATTGTTATATCCCTTAACCTTAATGAATGCCTGATTGATCCTGCACTTCTTTTCGATAACGTCAACAAGATTGTAAACGATCCTGTTTTCAAGACCCATAACGATATCAAGGTTTCTTAAACCTATATCCATATCGATGAGCAATACGCTCTTTCCGAGTTTTGCGAGTCCGGTCCCGAGGTTGGCGGTAGTTGTTGTCTTACCTACACCACCCTTACCGGAAGTGATAACGATTACTTCGCCGGCGCTTTTACCCGAAGCGTTTCCGAAGTTTTCGTTTTCGGATGCGCTGTCAAGGTTTTCTGCGATGTCGGGCGCAGTTGTCTTTTCCTCTCCCATTTGAACCTCCAATGTGTTTAAAGATTAATATTATTAAGAACCGTTTTGTTTATGAGCTCGATCGCGATTGTATCGTCTTTAACGATTGCGATCTTCGGTTCGCGCTCTTCGTTTTTTGTGAGTATGACGGAATCAGATGTTCTTGCCACGATGTCGCCGATCCTTATCTGGGCGGGATTCATGGTAAGTGCGCATACGAAGCAGTTATTGTTTCCGTCCGAGCCCGCGAATGCATTTCCGCGAAGGGCTCCGAGAACTATAATGTTGCCCTTTGATATGACTTCGGCACCTGTTCCCACGTCACCGATGATAACAAGGCTGTAATCTTCGTTTAAGACTACGCCGGAACGGACGTTGCCGTTGTAGAACTTAGCCACCGTAGTCGGATCTGCTGGCGGTGTATTTAAGCTTATCTGCTCTGTCTCAACAGTTTTCCTGAGTCTCGGCTTTTTGACAGGCTCAGGATTGACCACCGAGGTCGGTGCCGGAGCCGGTGCGGGAACCGGAGCAGCCTGAGGAGCAGTTTCAACAGACTGATAGAGAGGCTTTACTTCCGGGATATCCTCAAATCTCTCCACAGCACGGCGGAACTTTTCTTCCGTACCGACGTTGAAATCCATGACACAGACGATGTTGAGTTCGGAATTTGCTGTTATCACGGAAAGGATCTCTTCTTTTTCACGCTCGTTCAAGAGCTTCCCTTCAAACCCTATGGCAATGCTCTCTTTGCCGAACATCCTGCGGGTTGCGGGATTTTTGAACAGCTTTACGGCCTCTTCTTTGATCTCATCCATGGTAGCACTCTGGGAAATCACAAGAGCAAGCCCGTATTTGTTTCCTTTGAGTTTTATACAAGAATCCATCATGTTTAGTCGCCGATCGGAATTACTTCGCCGATGTCGATGTCCTCCTCTATAGAATAGTAACGCTTATAAATATCGTTTATGACAAGTGCGGAGTTTGTACCGGAATAACCGTTTGATATGACCGCAACAACACTTGTTTCGGGATCGGTCAGCGGTGCAAAGCTTATGCAGAGCGCGTGAGGCGCGCTGTTATCGGAAACGACGGCGGTACCGGTCTTTGCGGCACAGGTAAAAGGAATTACGGAATAAGCTTTTTTAAGAGTGCTGGAGTTTGTGATAACCCTCTCCATTCCTCTGTGTATCTCTTTCCACTGTGAATCCGAAAGGCCGTTTACATGTCTGATGATGTAAGGTTCACTTTCGTAGACGGTTTCGTCGTTCCTGTCGGTGATCTTTTCGATAAGGGTATATTTGAACACCGTGCCCTTTGTGGCTATTGCCGTAGCATATCTTGATATTTCTGTGGCGGTGAACTTATGTCCGTATCCGATGGATGCACGAATGGCATCGACGGTTGCTATCTGAGGCTCGGCTTCCGGTATCTCGATGCCTGTGTTTTCGTTAAATCCGAAAAGCGATGCGGTATCGGTGAGATATCTGATACCCTGGGAGTCGGAATATTTGGAAAGTCCTCTTGTGGCAAGACGGTAACCAACTTCAAAGAAGAAATAGTTACAGGAGTTCATTATGGCGTCACTGACGTTTTGATATCCGTGGCCGCCTTTATTCCAACATGAAGGGCTGGGTACGATCTTTTCAAATGTTACGTCATCGTGGATCTTTTCGTAGATGGTGATAACGTTATTTAAAAGTCCGCAAACGGCCATCATGGGCTTGATGGTGGAACCCGTACCTGTACGTTGCTGTGTTACGCGGTTGTACAGAGGATTGCTCTTATCCCGGAGAAGCGTCTCATAATACTGCCAGTCGATCTTGTTGGCAAGACGGTTGTTCTCGTAGCTCGGGTAATTTATGAGTGCGAGGACCTCTCCGGTATTGCAGTCGGCCTGTACGAGATATCCGCTGCAAGGCTCCAATGCAAGCATTGCGGGGGTTATCTCAAGGGATTCCAGCTTAGAGATCATGAACTCGTATGCACCGATATTTCCGTTGTAGACTTTTTTATAATCTGCCTCGTTATATTCTATCACATTTTGATCAAATAATAAAAGACAAATTTGTTTTCCTTTAAATTTATAATCAAAGATCAGATCGCGATAGATCATGAGATCGAAAGTCTCATTGTCATAAAGGCAGTCAAAGGTCTTATCCAGAAGGATCTCGTATATCTCTTCCGATGTCAGGAAGTTGCCTTCTATCCCGAGTTTTTCGAGGGATATCCATTCGGAATTAATGGCATGGAGGATATATTCGAAAAAGCTTGTTTCGTCGGCATTGTAGGCAATATAGTAAGGATCGGTCACATCGATCTTATTTGTGTCAATGTAGCCGTTTCTCTTCATTTCGGAATAAAAGAAATTAACAAACTCCTGGATCTCTGTGGATAAGCGGTTTGCAGTAGTTTTATTCCCGTATTTGAAATGATCTTCGAGGGTCGAGATAACGGAATCTCTGAAGTTCAAATAAAGCGAATATACGGATTTTGAAAGTTCCGAACCCTTGGGATCGGATATGGTGTCCATATTTAATATATGGTTATCAAAAAGGGCGTAATAAACTTCGTAGATAGGTATCTTGATATCATCGGAGCTTTCACCCTTCGTACCGTAATCAAGCTTAGGGGTGATGGCGGATACAAGCACCTTCATGATGTTTTCTTCAAGGATGTAGTAATAATCCTTTTGAAGTTCGGCATCCAGGGTAAGATATATGTTGTTTCCGGGCACAGGCTCCTGCTTCACCGTGGAACCGATGATACGGCCGGCGCTGTTCAATGTCACAAGCTCAACGCCCTTTGTGCCGGACAGTTCTTCCTCATATTGCTTTTCAAGGCCCGTCTTACCGACATAATCGGTGGTCGTATAGGCTTTGCCTTCTTCTTGAAACGCCTGAAGTTCTTCCTCGTTTATGAGTCCGGTATAGCCCATAATATGGGCAAAATACTTGTCGTATGTATATATCCTCTTCGTCTGCTGCTCCACGGAAACGCCGGGAAGTTCAGCCTTGGCTTCAAGAAGGGCTGCAATGGTGACCTCATCGATATTTGTCACAAGGGTGTAGCGATATGCCCTGTCGGCGTTGGAGAAGTACTGGTATCTTACGGTAACGATGTCAAGCTGTTCGGAAAGCGTATATGAATCGTCAACCTGGAACATTGCTGCTGTTTTGTCTCCGTGAGCAAGGAAATCAAATACTTCGGCAGCGGAAGCATCGATCTGTGACTGCTTAAGTTTGTTTACGGAAGTAAGACCGTAAGCGTTTTTCTTGAACCTGAGTTCGGCATTTCCGCTGACGGAAAACTGCAGTTCGCCGTTTTCGTCGATATAGATGGGAAAATCTATCTCAGGCTCATATCCGTGGGAACGAAGGAGTCTGTAAAGCTTAACGATCATCTCGTTCTTTGCTTTGTTGGTCGTAAGGACGCCGGTGTCCTCAAGAAATACGGAATATGAAAGCTCATTGTACGCCAGGAGCACACCGTTCCTGTCATAGATATTGCCGCGGGTCGAAGGGATATAGCGTTCTTTTACGGATATGTATTCGGTGTTGTCGCTCTTTTCCTCGCCTTTTACGATCTGAAGGTTATAGAGCCTGAAAACAAGAATGAAAAGAAGGGAAACAAAAACAAGCCCTGTGTAAAAGGCACGTGATGTAACTATTCTTTTTATCTCGGAGAGGATATTTTCAAACATCTTCGCTTCCTTCAAAGTGTCTCAAGATCTTTTCGTTAAGCAGGAACAGGGGGTATATGAGGAACCCGAAGACCATCGTATAAACGACTCTCGGTATGATGGTATTTCCCATGTAGCTCACAAATTCGGTCTTTCCGCTTAAAAGAAATGTGACCGAATAATACAATATCTGGTAAAACAGCTCACCCGAAAAGATAAGGGCGTGAGGTATTATATGGTCGTTTCTGTCGTAGATCTTGTTGGTAAAACCTGCAAGGAATGCAACAAACATATAGATGATGGGGCATATTCCTATTATCTCTCCCGACATCAGATCAAGAAGAAGTCCGGAAAGGGCTCCGACGATGATGGCCTTGTTCTGACCTCTTGTATAGGCTATGAGTACAACAAGAACAAGCAGACAATCCGGAACCACCATGGAAACCGTAAAGTAAGAAAACAGGGATGTCTGCAACAAAAAATAAACAAGTATGCGTAGCAGTATAAAAACAATCCTAAACACGATCGCTCCGATCTATTCCTGGGTTTTCAGGACCGTGATGACAAGCACTTCGTCCAGGTGCTCGAAATCAACGGCAGGTACGAGATACGCCGCTCTCGTCATATTGCTGGAATCCACGTAAACATCTTTAACATAGCCTATGAGGATACCCTGGAGATATTTATCGCTGATGTGGGAAACAACGACTTCCTCGTTGTTGATGAGGGATGCATTAAGGGAGATCATGGAAACAGGGATCTCACCCTTCTGCTTTATGAGGTTCATGTTTCCGGAAACTACGCATGTATCCCCCGAGGAGGAGAACATTCCGGAAACGCTGGAGTTGTCATCGATTATGGAACGCACGGTGCATGTGGTGTTTCTCACATCGGAAACTATGCCCACAAGGCCGTTTCCCGCTATGACGTTCATATCCTTTTTGATGCCGTCGTTTGAGCCTTTATCGAGAGTAAAGATGTTGTACCAGCCGTTACTCTCCCTTGCGATGATGCGGGCCGCAACCTTGGGAAGATCGGTGTATTTCGAGTCAAGCTCATAAAGTTTTCTCAGGGCATCAAGCTCGTATTTATCCTGGTTTGTCATGCTGCTCTTTGATTTAAGGTCTTCTATCTCAGCTTTCAGGCGCTCATTTTCTGCCTGAAGTTCCTCAATGTCGTTCAGCCTCGAGAAAAATCCGGATATTTTGCAGCCCACCTGGTTAATGCCCTTCTGCATAGGTGAGACCACAGTGTCCACCACGTTTTTTACGGGACTTAAGTAGTTCGGGAACTTATATGAGACAAACATTATAACAACGCAAAGAAAACAAAGCACGAACAGGATATGCTTTGGCAATATCGCTATTCTTACTTTGTCTTTTTCGGATCCTCTTCTTTTTCTTCTGAATCTGCTATAGGACATATGACTCCCGTCAGCCTAAGTGTGATATCTGTCCCGAAGCAAAAGCGATGGAATCGTATTTGTTTCCGTTTTCAAGGATGATGCCGAGACCTTTCACAACATTGTTTGAAGGGTCTTCGCAGATGTTTATGTCAAGCATCGTCTCATCCGCAAAAAGTTTGTCGATATTTCTGATGTTAGCGCTTCCTCCTGCGATGAAAACGCCTGAATCCATGATATCTGCTGAAATTTCCGGAGGAGCCTTTTCGAGGATCGCTTTTACGGAATCAACGATCTGGTAAAGGCTTTCGGAAAGAGTCTCGGTAACGAATTCACTGTCCATCTCCACATCGATGGGAAGTCCGGAAAGCACATCTTTACCGCAGATCTTAAATGTGAGGTGCTCGGGATCTTTTGCAAAAGCAAGCTCTTTTTTAAGAGTTTCAGCGGTAGCGTCACCGATGATGAGGTTGTATTTCTTACGTACGTTACTGATTATGAGCTGGTCGAAAGTGTTTCCGCCAATGGGAACGAGCTTACTGGAAACAATGCCGCCGATGGACATGATGGAGATCTCTGTGGTGTCGGCACCTATGTCCACTACCATAACGCCGGATGCTTCCATGACCTCAAGACCTGTACCTATGGCACAAGCGATGGGCTTCTGAACGATCCTTACGCGCTTGGGCTTTGCGATGCAGTTTGATGCAAGGTCGAAATATGCTCTCTGCTCAACCTCGGTGATGTCCGTAGGGGTTGCAACTATGATCTCCGAACCGGTGATGCGGCCGATCTTCTTTTCGATCTGGGCAAATGCCTCGTTAAGAAGAACGAGCATATTGTTGATATCTGCTATGACACCGTTTTTAACCGGGTAAATTACCTGATAATTGTCCGGGGTCTTTCCGAGCATTGAAAATGCTTCATCGCCTATAGCCACAGCCTGGCCGTTGCATAATGCGATAAGATTCTTCTGATCGAAAATGACTCCTTCGTTTTTTTGATAAATCTTGATGGTACTTGTACCGAAATCGATACCGAATACTTTTTGAGCCATCGTATTTCCTCCTGAAAAATCACGTATTTTCAGTATAACATTTTTAAAAAATCAAATCAACTGTTCTACAGAGTAATTTGACCTGCATTTATCATTTCCTGTAAAGATTTCATGATTCCGAGTTTTGCATGATACCATGTGAGTCCACCCTGGAAATATACTGCGTAAGGCTCTTCGATCGGGCCGTCTGCGGAAAGCTCTATGGACGAGCCGGAAATGAAGGCACCTGCAGCCATTATGACATCGGAATGGTATCCCGGCATTGCCCAGGGTTCCGGAACAACAAAGCTGTCGACGGGAGCCGCACCCTGTATGCCTTTGCAGAATGCGATCATGCCCTCCGCGCTCTTAAGCCTTATGGACTGGATGATGTCAAATCTGGGTTCCGTGGCATTCGGTACGCAGTCAAAGCCAAGCTTTTCGTATACGTTTGCCGCAAAAACAGCGCCTTTTAATGCGCCGGCCGTAACTGTGGGCGCAAGGAAAAGTCCCTGAAGGAAGCTTGAAGTGAGGCCCAGTGTCGCGCCTACTTCTTTTCCGAGTCCCGGAGCCGTAAGACGGTAAGCGCAAAGCTCGATAAGATCGGAACGTCCTACGATATATCCGCCGATAGGCGCAAGTCCGCCGCCCGGGTTCTTTATGAGAGATCCTACGCACATATCCGCTCCCACATCGGTGGGCTCGACCTTTTCTGTAAATTCGCCGTAGCAGTTATCCACCATGCATATAACGTCGGGCTTTATGCCTTTGATGAAGGATATGAGCTCTCCTATCCTCTCCACAGAGAGTGTGGGACGCATTGCATAGCCTTTTGAACGCTGTATGGTGACTAATTTTGTTCTTTCATTTATGCCTTTTTTTATGTCATCAAAGTCAAAGGAACCGTCGGGAAGAAGATCCGCCTGGGCATATGTAATACCGAATTCCGCAAGGCTTCCCTTCTGCTCTTTTATTCCGATCACACCTTCAAGGGTGTCGTAAGGCTTTCCCACGGGAGAAAAGATCTCGTCTCCCGGGCGGACGCAAGCGGAAAGCGCAACGGTAAGAGCATGGGTACCGCAGGTGAGGGCCGGACGGACAAGTGCCGATTCCGCATGGAAAATGTCGGCGTAAATCGCTTCAAGGGCTTCACGGCCCTGATCGTCATAGCCGTATCCCGTGGACGGATGAAAATGAGATTCCGCAAGCTTGTTCTTCTGCATTGCGTGAATAACTTTCATCTGGTTATATTCCGCAACGGAATCAATCTCTTCAAATCTTTCCTTTAATCCTTTAAGTACTGTTTCGGAATGATCCAGAACCTTTTTGGATATCCCGAGTTTTTCATACATTTCTGTCACTTCTTATACCTCTTTATAACTGTTGACTATTATTTGTTCCATCTCGTCTTCGGACATCTTCGACCTGTCAAGCCAGATGACCTGTTTTTCACGTCTCAGCCACGTGAGCTGTCTTTTGGCGAAATGCCTTGTATCACGTTTAAGTTTATAGACCGCTTCATCAAGGGAGATGTCGCCCTTAAGATATTCCACGATCTCCTTGTATCCCAGCCCCTGCATGGACACGGAGGTTTCTTTAACTCCGTCACTTAAGAGTTTCTTGACTTCATCCACCAGGCCGTCTTCAAGCATCAAGTCCACGCGCCTGTTTATCCTGTCGTATACGAGGTCCCTGTCATCCGTCACGGCATAATATCTGTAGTCATAAGGCGACTCATTTTCATGCTGTTCCTTATTATGCTCGGAGATCATCTTATGGCTCTTTTCATAAAACTCGAGCGCACGGATAACGCGTTTTACGTTGTTGGGATGGATCTTTAAAGCGCTTTCGGGATCGATCTTTTGAAGCCTTTCATGAAGGGCTTCCGCTCCAAGTTCAGCGGCTTCCCGTTCCAGTTTTTCCCTAAATGACATATCATCATCGTTCTCGGTAAAATCAATGTCATAAAGGAGTGCCTGGATATAAAAGCCCGTTCCGCCGCATACGATGGGGATCTTACCGCGGGAATTGATGTCTTTTACCGCTTCTTTGGCAAGATTCTTAAAGCAGACTACATTAAAATCTTCCTTCGGATCAAGAATATCGATAAGATGATGCGGTACCGTCATCTCTTCCGGTCGGATCTTTGCGGTACCGATATCCATGCCTTTGTAGACCTGCATGGAATCCGCAGAGATTATCTCACCCTTCATCTTTTCGGCGACCTTTAATGACAGCGCGGTCTTACCAACTGCCGTAGGCCCTGCGATTATTATGAGTTTATCCATTTACAGCACCCGTTTGAACTTCTTTTCAAGCTCATCCTTCGTAAAGCTGATGGTTGTAGGTCTTCCGTGAGGACAATGATACGGGTTTTCAAGTTCCAGCATGTCGCTTATAAGCTTATCCGCCTCTTCAAAAGACAAGGTATTATTTCCTTTCACCGCAGCTTTGCAGGAAATGGTGGCGATCCTGTCCAGCATAAGTTCCGGAGATGAATGGTCTCGTTCGGAAAGAATGGATGACAGTATCTCTTTAAAAAGATCGTCGTAATTTATATCCACAAGCTCCGCAGGAACTCCCGTGAGCTTAAAGTCGTTTCCGCCGAACTCAGATATCTCAAACCCAAGTTTTTCAAAGAATTCCACGTTATTCCGAAGTGCTTCCGCTTCCCGGAGCGACAAAGAAAGTATCTCCGCAGGCATGAGTGCCTGGGAAAGGAATCTCTCTTTTTCCCGGATACGCTTCATTGTGCGCTCATAAAGCACTTTCTCGTGAGCGGCATGCTGATCGATGATGAACATTGTATTATCCATCTCTATTATCCAGTATGTCTTAAACACCTGCCCTATAAGCTTATATTCCTTCTTCTTTTCCCTGTAGAGATCAAGGGGAAGTTCGGTCTGCTTAGGTGCTTCGATCACAGGAGTGACGGGATTTTTTCCCTCTTCGTTTTCTTTTCCGCGAACTTCTTCCGAAATCTTATTGATGTCATTCATATTTGGGTATCCTGTGATCTTTTGATCCGGATCCGCATGAATGATATCATCAGTTTCGGGATTATTAATCTTTGAAAAGCTATCGTATCTTGTGTTATCTGCAATCTTGTTAGTGTATTCCTTTATTTCGGGAACCTTTGCAACTTCCGGTGAGACTTCCGGTCCCGGCTTCACACCGGATATCTTTGCGGCATATTCCGATACTCTCTTAACAGGCTCAGCAGGTTTTTCCTTCTTTATCTCGAAGGGCTCCGGTATATGAACCTTATTAAGCTCTTCTTTTCTTTCAAGAGCTTCCTTCTTAAGCTCAGCCTCAGTCTCGGCGGATGCCTTGACTATAAGGTTTTTACCCGAAAGCGCATCCCGGACCGCATTATAAGTCATGCGGTATACTGCTTCGGAATCGGTGAACTTAAGCTCCATCTTCTGGGGATGTACGTTAACATCCACAAAATCATGGGGTACGGTGAGATACATAACAGATACGGGGTAATTATGCCCCATCATATAACCTTTGAAGCCGTCTTCAAGAGCACTCTGAAGCGCCTTGCTCTTAACATATCTTCCGTTAACGAAGCAGCACTCCAGTGACCTGTTACCCTTTGATATATAAGGCTTTAATATGAGACCTGAAAGTGAAAGTCCGTTATCCGCATCTTCAGCTTCGATGGGCACGATGGCTCTTGCAAAATCGCTGCCGTAAAGTTCAAGTATTATATCGTTTATCTTTCCGTTACCGGATGTGTGGCTTATGACTTTTCCGTTGGATATGAACTTAAAGCTGACAGTGGGATTGCATAAAGACAGCTTTTCGATGAGTTCCGCAACGTAGCCGGTCTCCGTTGTCTGGGATTTAAGGAATTTACGTCTTACGGGAGTGTTAAAGAAAAGGTCTCTTACGAGAAATGTTGTTCCGTCGGGACATCCGGCTTCTTCCAAAGCCTTTTCCTCACCGCCTTCGATCACATATCTCGTTCCCGTAAAGGAATCAGATGTCTTCGTGAGAAGTTCCACTTTTGCAACGGATGCGATGCTTGAAAGAGCTTCACCCCTGAATCCTAAGGAACTTATGTTCATAAGGTCAAGGGCAGATCTTATCTTACTTGTGGCATGACGTAAAAATGCAGTCTTAACTTCCGAAGCGTCAATCCCGGAGCCGTTATCGGTGACACGGATCAGGGAAATGCCGCCATCTTTTATCTCCACAGTGATGGCAGTTGCCCCCGCATCTACGGCGTTTTCGCAAAGTTCCTTGACAACGCTCATGGGACGTTCAACAACTTCACCCGCAGCTATCTGATCTATTGTGTTTTTATCGAGGACCCGGATCATTTTCTAAGCTTTTCCTGCAATCTGTATAAAATGTTAAGAGCATCAAGAGGCGTCATCTTATGGAGTTCCTGAGCTTTGATCTCGTTTATGACAGCCATGTATTTTTCATCAAACCGGTCTTTGGGTTCGTTTTCCGGTTCTTTCTCCGGCAGAGGTTCATAGAACAGGGACAGCTGACCGTCAAATACTTCCTCTTTCGGAGTCTTTACCGGCTTTTCGGAATCTTTGAATATGTCGTCCGTGTTTATATCGTTTTGAAGAAGGGCGTCAGATATCTCTTTTGCGCGATGCAGCACTTCTTCCGGAAGTCCGGCGAGCCGGGCAACCTGTATGCCGTAGCTCTTATCTGCGCCGCCTCTTATTATCTTTCTTAAGAAGATAACACCATCGCCCTGCTCTTTTACGGCGATGCAGTAGTTTTTAACGCCCTTCAGCCGGCCTTCAAGCTCAGTAAGCTCATGATAGTGGGTCGCAAAGAGAGCTTTGCTTCCAAGCTTTCTGGTATCGGCGATATATTCAACAACAGCCCATGCGATGCTTAAGCCGTCGTAGGTGCTTGTTCCCCTTCCGATCTCATCGAGGATAAGAAGACTCTTCTTGGTGGCGTTCTTAAGAATGTAGGACACCTCGCTCATCTCAACCATGAAGGTACTTCGTCCGGATGCAAGATCGTCGGAAGCTCCGACTCTGGTAAATATCCTGTCACAAATGCCGATCTCTGCGCTTTCTGCGGGAACGAAGGATCCAATCTGGGCCATTAAGACGATCAGCGCCGTCTGACGCATGTATGTGGATTTTCCGGCCATATTGGGACCGGTGATAACGGCTATCCTGTTATCCCGATCATCAAGATAAGCGTCGTTATCGATAAATAGCTCGGCTCCGGGCATGCTCTCGACTACGGGATGTCTTCCGCCCTTTATCTTTATAACTCCGTTGTCCTTGATGACAGGACGTACATAATTGTTCTTTCTTGACACTTCCGCTAAAGACGAGACCGCGTCTGCCAGTGCCACCGCTCTTGCGGTCCTTTGGATACGCAGTATCTCTTCGGCTATTTTTTCACGTAGATCGTCAAACAGAGCAAATTCAAGGGAGAAAAGCCTTTCCTCGGCGCCCAGTATATCTTCCTCTATCTTTTTAAGTTCTTCCGTTGTATATCTCTCGGCGTTTGCAAGAGTCTGCTTTCTGATCCAGTTTGCGGGAACGTGATCCTTAAAGGAATTGGTCACTTCAAAATAGTATCCGAAAACCCTGTTATACTTGATACGAAGGTTTTTGATGCCTGTCTCGTTCTTCGCTTTTTCTTCCAGGTCCGAAAGCCATTTCTTTCCGTCGGTCTTGGCAAGCCTCAGTCTGTCAACTTCTTCGTTGTAACCGGTTTTTATGATCCCGCCTTCCTTTACCTGAAGGGGCGGATCGTCGGCTATGGCGCTTTCTATAAGCGAACTTATGTCTGTAAGTTCGTCGATCTCGTCGTCAACGCTTTTCCACAAAGACGACTTATATGAAGAGACCACCGCTTTGATCTCCGGCAGTTTTAACAGCGATGTCTTAAGCGCGATCATGTCACGGGGATTTATAGACTTGTATGAGACCTTACTCATAAGCCTCTCAAGGTCGTAGACAGAGTCCAAAGCCTCAGTGAGGGTGCTGTGCATAAGAAGATCTGCGTTTAATTCAACGATGGCATCAAGACGTTCGTTGATCTCCGAAACGGAAAGAAGGGGCTGCTCGATAAAGCTTTTAAGCATTCTCGCTCCCATTGCGGTCTTTGTGCGGTCCAGGACATGGAATAATGAGCCTCTCTTGGACTTATCACGCATTGTTTCCGTGAGTTCTAGATTTCTCCTGGTGGAAGAATCGATGATCATATATCTTCCCACTTTGTAAAGCTGTAACTCCGTAATGTGGGAAAGGCTGTTCATCTGTGTCTCAAACAGATATTTAAGAACCGCTCCCGCCGCAAGTCTTGCAAGCTGGTTTTCATCAGAAATGATGGTCCCCGGATCTTTCTTGAAATGTTCTTTCATCGCAGAAAGACAAAGAGTCTCATCAAAAGCATAGTCGTCAAGAACGGATACAAATATACCGAGCCTTGTCTTTAGCTCATCCATGTCGATTCCCGACACTATAAGGCTGGCATTACAAATGATCTCGGAAGGTGCAAATTTGATGATCTCGTCTGTGGCTTCCGAAACGCTTGAAACTTCAGTTGTAAGGAAATCACCGGTTGAAACGTCCACTGTGGATATTCCGAAAAGTCCGCCCACAAAAACAACACCCATAAGAAAGTTATGGGCACCGGACCTGTTTTCGGCATCCTGAATGAGATTTGTTCCCGGAGTCACAATCCTTGTGACTTCACGCTTTACAAGGCCTTTTGCGGTCTTCGGATCTTCCACCTGTTCGCAGATGGCAACTTTATGCCCGTTTTGAACGAGCTTGTCTATGTATGTGTCAACCGCATGAAAAGGAACGCCGCACATAGGGGCGCGTTCTTCGAGACCGCAGTTTTTACCTGTAAGAGTAAGTTCCAGTTCTCTTGATGCGATCTTCGCATCTTCAAAGAACATCTCATAAAAGTCTCCCAGCCTGTACAAAAGGATACAGTCAGGATGAGCACTTTTGGTCTCCATATATTTTTCCATCATCGGAGATAATCCGTCCATTATCTGCTCCACTTCCCGGTCATGATAAATTGTTCGGCCTGTTTTTCGGCGGCATCCGTGATCTCATCGGGATACCCTTCCTGTTTAAGAAGCCTTATGGCATTTTTCGTTTCCGAAGGGCCGGTCTTCAGCTTGTAATCAAATGAGATTATGCCGTTCTCGTCTATTGATTCATCAAAATGATAATTTTCGTATGTGTCTTTTAAGAGCTCTGTGAGTTCGATGTCGTGGGTAGCCGCAAAAACAAGGAAATTCAGACCTGAAAGATATGAAAGCACTGATGTGGATGATGCTATACGTTCCACGGTATTTGTCCCGCGAAGCACTTCATCGATAAATACAAGGGCGGGATGAGCATCGTTCTCTTCTATGATGCGCTTAATGGAATGGATCTCCGCCATGTAGTAGCTTTCGCCGTTACTTAAGTCGTCTGTAAGTTCCATGCTTGAATAAACTTTAAAAAAGCATGACGAATAAGACTTTGAAAAGCACATGTGTATCGTCTGTGAAAGCACCGCATTAAGTGCAACGGCGCGCAAGAACGTGGATTTTCCGGAGGCGTTCGATCCGGTTATAAGTATTGATTTTTCTGTTTCAAGGCTTGCGGGAACAGGATTACTCAGCATCGGATGGTATAGATCCGTAAACTTTAAGCACTTATCTTTTGTATGCTCGGGGATACAGTAATCCGTAAAAGCCGCTCTCAGATTTGCGATGTTTATAACGGCGTCAATAAATCCCACAGCTTCGTAAAGAGCGGTCAGAGCTTTCCTGTTTCCTTTCGCGTTTTTTAATGCAAAAGAGAATCTGATTATATCCAAATGAAGCAGGATGTTGATATATTCCGTAAATATCTGAAGTATGCTGCCGTTCACCTCATTGTTGATGGCAAAGGCCCCGCGCTTTAAAGTTTTAAGTTTCCCGATATTTTCTTTAAGTGTATCTTCGAAACCTGACAAAAACGGGACATGCATCTTTTCGATACGTTCAGCCGCGGTAAGCATTAGACAAAGCTTCTGGATGCCGTAAAGAGCGGAATACATGTCTCCTTTTGTCCTGAAATATGTGATGATATTATAGGTGACGGAAAGCACAAGAAAAACCACACCTGCACCCTTTAGTGTGAATATCAATATCGCAGAAACAAGGAGCAGCACGATGGGCATAAAAGCATTGACGATGTTTACGTTTTTGATGTCATCAAGAGTCTCTATGCACGAAAAGAGCTGTACCCTCTTTGTGCGTCCGAACAGACTTAAGATATATTGGATATCGGTTCTCTCCTTCTCGTTTTCAAGGAAGGAACCGATCAGTTTTTCCCGTTCTTCAAGTTCCTCTTCGGAGAAGCAGGGGGAGTTGAGAAGATAATAGTAATATTCGCTTCCCGCCTGGCTTTTACAGGTATCCGAATTCAAAAAGAAAAGATCTGTCTCAAGATCAGACCTTGTTATATTGTCCAAATGGAACTTGTCAGGTTCCGCTGTCACTTTATGCATAAAAAAACCGTCCACAACGGAAAGCCTGTCAGGATCTGCACCTCCGGGCAATTTACCGAAACCGTCGCGAATTTTTTTTAGGGTTTTCTTTTTATAAGTTATACGGTCATAAATGCCTTTGATAAGGACAACGACAACGACCGCACCGATCAGGTATAAAAATTCCATTTTTTAGCCGTTTCTAACAAAAAAATACATGGCATATTTTACTAAAATATGCCGAAAAATTCAATAGCAAGAGTATTGTTTCCTCTCATAAAAAGCCATAAAAAAGACCCGTGATGACACGGGTCTTAATATCAGTCGTTTATTACTCTCGCATAGCAAATGATGTTGTAGAAATACATGCTGGAGATGTTGATTCCGTTGCAGTTTGTGCTGGAGTGGATGATCTGCTCGTTTCCGATGTAGATGGATACGTGATTTATATATCCGTCTTTAGTACCGTAAAATACGAGATCTCCGGGCTTGAGCTCAGACTTTGAGATGTGCTTGTACTTTGCTGCTATGTCTCTGGAAACACGAGGCAATGTATAGCCGAAATTTGCAAATACTTTCTTAACGAATCCTGAGCAGTCAATGCCTTTGTAGAGATCGTTTCCGCCCCATACATACTTTGTTCCGATGAATTTCTTACCGTAGTCGCAGATGTTGCAACGAAGATCTGAAACACCGGGTCCGTAAGGTGTATATTTTTCTGCCCAAACAAATTCGAAGGAGAAAGATACATATTCGTTACTTACATAACCGGTCTTGCCTTTTTCATATTCAACAAGAGACCAAAGCTTGTTCTCATCTTCTTCCTTGTTTACAATACAATCGTTTAAAACGTGAACGCTTGTGCCGCCTTTAGCCTTTGAGACAATGGTAGATTCCGTTGAAGCCTCGGCGCGGATGTTAAGGTTTGTTACGGATGAATTGACTACTACACAAGGAGTATAATGAGTCTTGATATATTCAACCGCATCTTCTCCGGTGATAAGATATTCGAGGAAGGCATATCCTTCGATGGTACCGCTCTTTACCTTTGCCCACTCGCCTTCAACTGACTCGATTATGCAGCATGCTCCGTTGTTAAGAAGACCTACTCTCGAATATGAGGTTGAGGGCCCGGAACGGACGTTAAGCTGATTATTTACACGGGCAATGGCGATGTTCTCAGGTATCTCGTAATTACCGATGAGTACGGACTCACTGTCTGAGATAACTGTAGGATCTTCTGAATAGTATTCGTTTAAAGTATATGAAATTCCTGCGATACCTGTTCCGCCGTTAACGGTATCGGCTTTTGCAGCTACGGAAGGTGCAAAAATAAGCGTAGAAACAATTGCAAACGCAGTTATGGAAATCTTATGGAGTTTTAAGAATTCTTTGTTCTTCATAGGCAATTCTCGAAAAATTAAATTTGCATTTTACTGCTGAGTCCCATTCTACCAACGTATACAAATTTTGTCAAGATTTCCATAGAATATTTGTGCATTTTTTACGCTTAGTTTATTGATTTAATATCGAGGTTATGCATTTATGCGTTTAACCCTAATTTTAAAACAACAATATATTGTATGAACAATGGCTATTAAAACAACATAGGCAAAAACTCATGGACACATCTTCTCCAAACCGTCCAGTCATGCCATCCCGGGAAAGTGTTTCTTGTAATGAAATCATCAAGTCCCTTTTCCTTTATGAGTACATCATCGGCTTCAAAAGACTTAAAGAACTGGTCTTCCGTTCCCATGGCCCTGTAAAATACTTTGAAGGTCTTTTTGAACTTTTCGGCATCATCAAGAAGTGCCATGTGAGGCTCGGGATCGTTGCCCCAGGGTGCACGAAGAAATCCGCTGAAAAGTCCCGCATATCCGAAGATATCCGGATTTGAAAGCGTGGTGATGCTGGTCTGGTAGCTTCCCATGGAAAGACCTGCCATTGCTCTGTTCCATTTGTCGGTAAGAACATTATATCTTTTCTCGATAAAAGGAATGATGTCCTTAACGATTATCTCCGGGAATATCATCCTTCTGCCTTCGGGATTCTGTGTCATACCGTTGCACATAACAATGAGCATTTCCTTCATCTCGTTCTTTGAAAGAAGGTTATCGGCAATGCGGGCCACATGTCCCTGGAATGTCCATCCCGTCTCGTTCTCACCGTATCCGTGCTGGAGATAGAGAACGGGATATTTTTTGTTCTGATCAAACTTTGGCGGTGTGTACACAAGACAGATCTCGTATTTTCCGGTAACGGAGCTCTTAACGTAATGCCTGCTCACTGCGCCGTGAGGCACCTCTTCGATGCCGTCCCAGTCAATGTCGGAAACCGGGATATCAAAGAAATTCATGGGTCTGCAGCAGCCGTAGCCTATGGGAAGATAAGGGCTTAAAACGTCACAGCCGTCAACTTTTAAGAAAAAGTATTTGAAGCCTTCTCCAAATTCAAATGTTCCCTCAAATATACCTTCTTCTTCAGTTTTTTCAAAAAGCAGCTCTCTTCCGAACTGATCGATCTTAACTTCTTTTGCGCCGGGCATATAAAGCTTTACATGCACCTTTTTGTCTTCAGTGATCTCATACCCCTGGTCTTTGTCCCTGTTCGGTTCTCCGTAGATGGGATCGAATGACACCGTAGTGTCAAGCGGCCATTCTTTTTTCATTGTAAACCCTCCTGAAAATGTTTAGTTTTCTGTATCCTTTAAAGAAAATACCATATATACGGGCTCGTGGTCCGAATAAAGGAATCCCTCATAAAGATCTTCGTAACTTAAGACTTCAACATTATCGGAAACAATAAAACCGTCAACGATAGTCTCTGTCGTATGTCCCTTCTCATACGGCTCATCGCAGTCTCTGACAGAACTTAAAAGAGCTGCCTTATTTTCCTCTCCGATCAGATCCATTGCCATGCTGAAGTGCTCGGGCAATTCGCTCCTGGGGAACGGATAAGCCCAGTTTGCAATGGCCGGTTCACCTTCTTCGAGCCTCAGATCATGATTAAAATCGCCTCCGCAGATTATGTAATTTCCCTTATCATATTCTGCCTTCATATCGGCAAAAAGCATGGACAGCTGGCCTTCACGTACTTTTTCGTCGCTTCCGTAAGCGGAAAGATGCAGGTTTATGATGCAGAGCTCCTTACCGTTTGCAACCGGGATGCGGGTTATCATATAGCATCTGTCAAGATCGAAATACTTTGTTATGGAATCGTTTACGGGAAGGCTCCTTCTCAACGCCCCCGTCTGCATAAACTTGGAATATGTGAGTATTCCCGTGGTGAAGGTTCCGTGCATCTCAAGAGGCGGAACGATGAAGTAAGGAGATTTGTAGTAGTTATATGCAAATGTTCTGTAATAGTTGTTAAGCCTGTTATCGATAAGCTCTATCTCGTTCACATGCCAGGATCTCGTACCGTCTTCATCACATTCCTGGAATATAACGATATCGGGATCTTTGGAAGTGATCTTATTAAGAGAACCGTTGATATCATCAAGTACGGTTTGTTCGGAAAATGCGCGGCCTCTGGTGCCGCCGTCCATGAAAAAGTCAAAATCCTTGCAATATGCGCCGAATCCGAGATTTAAAGTCATTATGGAATGCTCTTTACCGGTTTCGATCTGTTTACCGTTTTCGGCGTATGAGTTCATTACGGGAGCGATGGCAAGATTATCTTCTATACGCTTGTAATTTATCCTCACATAGAGAAGATAAAATGCAACAAAAAGAAGGAGCAGAATGATAAGGGAAAGTACTGCGATCAGTACCTTGAGCCCCGGTCTTTTTCTGCTCTTATCGATGATATCACGTTTAAATCTTTTCATGATGCCTCTTCCTTAGTTTTTTATTTCCAGTCAGCGGTCAGGAGCTCTGTCTTCCTGTCTCTTGTGAACAGGTCGCGTACGGCATCTGCAGGGGCTTTCCGGTCAAATATAACAAGGTTTATCTGTTCAACTATCGGCATTTCCACTTCATATTTCTTCGAAAGTTCAAGAGCGGCCTTTGCGCAGTATACGCCTTCAACCACCTGACCGACCTTTTCTTTTGCCTGTTCAACATTCATTCCCTGGCCGAGGTAGAATCCGAAATTCCTGTTTCTTGAATGAAGGCTGGTACATGTAACGATAAGATCTCCAATGCCCGAAAGTCCGGCAAATGTCTCGAAAAGTCCGCCCATCTTCATGCCGAGTCTTGAGATCTCCGCATTACCTCTTGTCATGAGAGCTGCCTTAGTATTGTCACCGAAGCCCAAACCGTCGGTAACACCCGCAGCCATGGCGATAACGTTCTTTAAGGAGCCTCCCAGTTCTACGCCGAGAAGATCGGGGCTTGTATAGACCCTGAAGAAATCGGTCATGAAAGCATCCTGAACGAAAAGGGCTGTCTTTTTATCGGATGCCGCAACAACGATGGTCGTGGGAAGTTTTCTTGAGACTTCCTCAGCATGGCTCGGTCCCGAAAGCACGCAAACATCGGCATCCGGAATAACGGAACTGATGACGCCCGTAAGGGTGTAGAGGGTTCCTTCTTCGATGCCTTTCGCAACGTTTACTATAATCTGTCCCTTGGGAACAAGATCCTTAATGAGTTCAGCCGTAGGTCTTACAAACACGGATGCCACCGCAAACACGATGATATCCGGTTTGTCAGCAAGAGCCTCGTTAATGTCGCTTGTTA
>JAEEGL012560183.1_pt1 | contig 29737 bp, 24 predicted proteins | sample 9134231 | NCBI WGS metagenome assembly JAEEGL01 (sample SAMN16246548, study PRJNA631951) | gut metagenome | biome: gut microbiome; feature: rumen; material: fiber-attached | host: Bos | place: Iran: Karaj | collected 2018-10
ACAGGACGATGTCTTCTTCCTGAAGGATGGAATGCAGATCGGATCCCTTGATGCGGCAGAAGATCTTCGGACAGGAAAGTCCTTCACTTCTGGAGCTGAGGATCTGTTTGATGCGGATGGCCGTATCAAAGGCATATTCATCCTCCCCGCAAAGCACGAAGACCGCGTCGGGCAGCTTCCCTTCCCGGAAAGCCTCCGCTTCCTTGCCGGCAGGACAATTTATCACGTCGATCGGATAGAGATCTCCCTCCGGGGCATCCTTGAGGAAATTCCGATACAGTTCTTCACTTCGCGGACCGATCAGAGCGATCCGGTAGTTTCCTTCCGGCTTGATCAGCTGACAGATCAGTCCTTTCAGTAGATCGACGGAAGCGTTCTGATCCGAGACGACCGCAACGCGGCAATCCTGTTTTACCGCCAGCAGGTCCGCACTCAGCGTGAGCGCTTCGATCGTCAGAGAGCCGTTTTCGTTGATATGGCGCAGATAGATCTTCCCCGCATACTGACGGTCCAGATTCAGGATCAGTTCCCTCTGGGAGTCATCCGCAAAGACGCGGACGATCACATTTTCCGCTTCGAAATTCTTCTTTTTCGGCAGTTTCTTGCACAGACGGGATACGGAGAGGATATTCTCTCTGCTGTCTTCTCTGATCTCGTAGAATTCATATTTCCGGTCTTTCAGCAGGTACAGGCCGCTTTCGCTTTCCTCCAGCAGCAGAGCACCGATCGCCCGCGCTCCGGTATCCAGGACAGGATCCGCATCCTTGGCGTTGCAGAAGACGATCCTTCCTTCGGTTTTCTGTGATGCGATGCTTTCGGCGATGCGGAGCGATCTGTCATTGAGATCCGAGAAGACATGGAGTCGCTTCTGTCCCAGAAGGGAGAGCGCATTGCGGATCTTGGAAGAAAAGGAAAACAGGAACAGGGATCCGGCGATCGGTCCGATCACATACAGGGCGTACAGGAAAAAGCGGTAGACCCGGAATTCAGAATCAGTCAGCTCCAGGTCATAAGGAATGTCTCCGTCTCCGCCCATCGAGATCCCCGAGAGACCGGCACGGATGCTTGAGATCACTGCGATCGGCAGATCGCTGGCGGCACGGTAGTATGGGAAAACGAGCACGCTGATCGCCAGAGAAAGAGCCGTAGTAAAAGTCAGCGACATCCTCCGGATATTGTTTTTCCGACTGACGGCGATACCCGTTCCGACCGCCACGATCAGTAATGCGATGATAATGTATTTCCACATACGTATGCCCTCCCGAAACGCTGATGTTATGATGATAGACTGTCTTTCCCTCATTATACAATCATGCCTGTTATCTGACAAAACAAGGACCTCTTCCTTTATAATGAATCTGTAAGGATCAATTGCATATCATCGATCGTCACGGAGGCTGAACATGGCGGAAAAAGTATTCATCAGTTATTCCCATCAGGATAGTCCCTGCGCTCACGGCATTGCCCGCTATCTTTCAAGACACGGCTGCGACGTCTGGATCGATTCCCAGAATCTTTCTTTGGGCGACAGATGGGCCAGCGATATCGAAACGGCTCTGAACGAAGCGGATGTCGTCGTCGGCATCCTGTCGTCCTCTTCCCTGAGAAGGGACGAGGTCCTCAAGGAACTCTCCATCTCCCTGAAAAGGATGGAAGAGGAAGGAACGGAAAACTTCCGCGTATTCTTTGTCGTCATCGGCCAGATCCATCCGTCCTGGTTCCGCAACGAGGAAAGCGTCGCGCAGATCCGGAAACATCTTTCCCAGTATCAGTACATCGAACTGAGCGCCTATGGGGAAGTCACGATCGATGCGATGAAGAAGCTGTTCTCAGCCATCCGGCGAAAAGGGATCGAGGAGAGCGATGCACCGGTCATCGTTACCGGGAACGGGAACGACTTCATCAACCAGAACTCCCTGCCGGAGAAAGCCTTCGACAATTTCGGCAACAACATCTACTACAAGGTCTATCCGGCCGATCTGGCTCCTTCCGCCGTCTATCCGTTCGCCCTGGACAACCAGTGGCTTCCGGAAGAATTCTATGAGAACGGGAATGCCTTATACATCGAATTCGAGAAGAACGGCTTCACCTCCGATATGATCCGGGAACGTCTGAAACAGTTCAAGAAGAAGAATTTCGATCTGTCCTTCTTCCACTACAAGCAGGTCATCGTAAGACTGAATACGATCCTCTATGAACCGTTCTTTCAGGAACTGCTTCTGAACGAAGACAAAGACAAAGAGACCTTCATCAGCCTGCTGGCAAACGGCAGTATCGTCGTCCTGCTGAGCGGAAAGCAGATGACACCGTTCATTCACCGCTATTCGGGAAACGACAGGGAAAAGCAGGTATTCAAGGCTTGGAACGAACTCTGCGAAAACACTTCCGTCTACTGCATCCGGGAAAACTGGACCGCCGGCGACGACAGCCACGGCAAGGAATTCCTGCGCTTCTGTTCCAACCTGGCCATGGATCATGACAACAACGTCCTCCTGGCTCAGGCCATGGGTCTGGATGAGAAACAGCTCAATCCGTTCCTGGTCACCTTGAAGACGATCTCCATGCAGGCGTTCTGTCAGACCCACATGAACGGGACCAGGTCCCAGGACAAGGTCGACGACTACAGCCGTACCGTCTTCTACCGCAACTATATCGTCCGGAATCCGGAGGAAGGCGGACCGGATCCGGTGCACATGTGTCTCTTCGATCCGACGAAACCTTTCCATCACGAACTGAAACGTCTGGTCGACATCTACTACAATTCGATCTTCTCCAACACCCTGCAGTGCGACGGACTGCTTCCGGATGACATCCGTCCGGAGAATTACTATCTGCACAGTCTCTACCTGGACAGTGGAGAAAAGGAAGTCAGCATCGAGGAACTGCAGTACGCCTTCTCCGAATTCTTCGGAAACTGTGACGTCCTCGATGAGATCGAAGCCATCGGCAGCAACCTCTACCTGAAAAACTGGGATCTGGAAAGGATCGCCTCTCTTCGCAGCAGTGAAGCCTGGTACGAGTATGTGGAGCTGCTGGAACTGATCAACCGCCGTTCCAACTTCTGGAAAGTCGACTTCAACGAGATCGAACTGCTGCTGCAGAGACTGCTGAAATGTTTCGAAAGGCCGGATGAGAAAGCGGCCGCCAAGGACATCGCCTGCAGTTTCCGGGTCATGGTAGGGTCTAAGGTCATGGATATCGTCAAGACTTCGAAGATCTCCAAGGTCAGGGAATACGGCGGATCCTATGCGGATCCAAGCCGGATCCCTTTGAAGGTCCTATTCTCGATCGGTGATCTCACCAGGGAAGAAAACACCGAATCGATCTTCCTGCCGGTGACGCTGTTCAACGGAAGGATCGATACCAGTGACGGAGACGGTTTCTTCAACAAGCTGAAGGATTTTATCCTGAAACAGTGCGGATTCATTCCGGTCGACCAGTAAAGATCCCGCAGGGGATCTTTTCCTATATAATGTTGTATGAATAAGGAGATCTTATGATTACAGATCAGATCGATAAAGACATACTCGAACTTGCGCAGCGTTCCGATGAGGAGCTGAAGGACATCTACCGGAAACTGGATGAGACGGCACTCGTCAATTCCGACCGGATCCTTTCTGCGTTCATTCAAAACAAGGTATCCTACACCGACTTTGCGGACATCAACGGCTACGGAAACTACGATACCGGCAGAGAGAAGCTGGAGAAGATCTTTGCGGAAGTGCTGGGCTGTGAAGATGCGCTGGTCAGACCGCACATCATGAGCGGGACCAACGCGCTGTATCTGACATTCTCCGCCCTTCTGAGGCACGGAGATACGATGATCTCCCTGACCGGAACACCTTACGATTCTTTGCAGGAGATGATCGGACTCTGTGGAGATTCCTCCCAGTCCCTGAAGGAAAACGGCGTCCGTTATGAACAGATCGATCTGCTCAACGGGACCTTCGATACGGAAAGGATCGTCGAACGCTTAAGAACCAACGACGTGAAACTCGCGGAGATCCAGAGATCCCGAGGCTATTCCTCCAGACCTTCTTTGACCATAGATCAGATCGGAGAACTCATCGGCAGGATCCGGGAAGTCAACAAAGACGTCATCATCATGGTGGACAACTGCTATGGCGAACTGTGTGAAGACAGGGAACCGGGCCATGTGGGAGCAGACGTCGTCGTCGGTTCGCTGATGAAGAATCTCGGCGGCGGTGTCGCAGCGACCGGAGGATACGTAGCAGGAAGAAAAGACCTGATCGCCATGGTGGCAGACCGGCTGACCGCTCCGGGCATCGGCAAGGAACTCGGTGCCAATTTCAATCTGAACAATTCCTTCTTCAAAGGCCTCTTCGTCGCACCGAACGCAGTCAAGAACGCCCTGAAGACGGCAGTATTCTCCGCCTACATGCTGGAGAAGCTGGGATATAGGAACGTCTCCCCGCGATACGATGAATTCCGCACGGACATCATTCAGACGGTGGAACTGGGAGACAGGGAAAGACTCGTACATTTCACTCAGGGGATCCAGTCCTCTTCCCCGGTCGATTCCTTCGTCCAGGTCCTTCCGGCACCGATGCCGGGCTATCCGTTCGATGAAGTCATGGCCTGCGGCGCCTTCACCCAGGGTTCCACGATCGAGCTCAGTGCCGATGCGCCGGTCGTTCCTCCGTACACCCTGTATCTGCAGGGAGGGCTCTCCCTGGAGTACGGGAAACTGTCGGTCATGCTGGCACTGACAAAAGCCAGAAAGTCATAAACACTCATAAAAAAAGCGGGATCGATGTCCCGCTTTTTTTATTTCTTTTATTCGATGCCTTTGTATTCCATGCAAAGCATCGTCAGATCGTCGAACTGTTCCGCTTCTTCCACGAAATCCTTGACCGCATTCCGCATCTCATGCAGGATGGTCTCCGGATCCGCTTCCGGATCCTTGTTCAGGGTATCGACAATCCTGTCGGTACCGAACATCTTCTCTTCGCTGTTCATCGCTTCCGCAAGACCGTCGGTGTAGACGAAGAGTTTATCTCCCGGTTTCAGATCGATCTGATACTCGGTATACCTGGAATCTTCCATACCGCCGATGACGAATCCGTGCTTGTCCTTGACGAGCTTGAATCCTTTCTTATCGAGCCGGAACGTCGGATACTCGTGTCCCGCATTGGAACAGATCAGCTTTCCGGTAGAGATCTCCAGGATGCCCAGCCATACCGTCACAAACATGCCCTGACGGTTGTTGGAACAGATGGCTTCGTTGGTCTTGGTCAGGATCTCGGCAGCCGATTTCCCCAGCATCGCACAGCTCTGCAGGATGATCTTGCAGACCATCATGAACAGTGCGGCAGGAATGCCTTTTCCGGAAACATCCGCCATCACCATGCACAGATGATCTTCATCGATCAGGAAGAAGTCGTAGAAGTCTCCGCCGACACCTTTGGCCGGTTCGACGGTCGCATAGATGTCAAATTCCTTGCGTTCCGGGAAGGCCGGGAAGATGGTCGGCATCATGGATGCCTGGATCTGTCTGGCCATGTCCAGCTCGGTCCTCATCCTCTCCTTTTCAGCCGTTACGGTCGTGAGCTGATCGACATATTCCACGGTCCGGTGGGAGATGTTGGCGAAGGATTCCGCCAGCACTTCGATCTCGTCTCCGGTCCGGTATTCATCGTCCATCTTGAATTCCATGTCCTGATCGCTGATGTTGGAGATCCTCTGGGTGATCGTGTTCAAAGGCTTGACGATCTTCTTGCCCAGGCGCAGCGCATTGGCTGCCGCTCCGATCAGGATCGCTGCCAGTACGGCGATCACGATGATGTTGGACTTCGCGCTCTTGTCTCTGTAGGCGATTACCGCTTCGTTCTGGATCTGTTCATAACTTTCCTGAAGCATATCGACCGGCTGGTCTGCAAAGCTTCTTTCGAATACGGAAAGCAGTGTCCAGCCCACCGTCTCCATCGGAGAAGCATTCATGTAGTAGAGAGTCCCGTCGATCTCGATCTCCCGGACATCCGTTCTCTGATTCAGTCCGTCGGCGATCAGGGATGCCAGCTGCGGATTGTCGGAGTTGCGCAGGTCTGCCGCTTCCGCAGCACTGCGGACCGCGAAGAGTCCTTCCTTCTTCGGAGAAAATACGATGTGGCCATTGCGGTTGACTACGCACAGGAATCCGCCATTCTCATCCGAATTCTGTATCGCCTCATCCATGGATGACAGGAAGAGGTCGGAACCGACGACAGCAACCAGTTCTCCGTCCACGTAGACCGGCATCGAACAGACGATCCCGATATCTCCGGTAAAGGCATCTGTCTCCACGTCGGTAAAGGCGAGGCCATCCTTTTCCACTGCCAGCGTGTACCACGGTCTGGTGCGCGGATCGTAGCTCTTGACGGAACCGTCTTCATTGAACTTCATTCCGGAACGGTCGTCCGTCACCAGGAAGACGCCTTCAGGAAGACCGATGAAACAGGAGTTCGTCACATCGGAAGCTCCGAACAGGGAGACCATCATATCGGACATGTTGGCGATGACGCCGACCTTGCGGGAGAGTTCCGGAGTCATCACGGTATCATCGGCCAGAAACAGCTGTGCCGTGATCTGCCCGTTCCTATCGGGATCCGGTCCGGAATAAGGATAGGAAGGAACGCTGTCCGGATCGTTCAGAAGCTTGTAGGCATATTCCTGAAGCATCTCCACTCTGGTCCCCAACCCATGGAAAAGCTCGTCTGCGATATATGCTTCCAGGGCGGTGGTGCGGTCCATGCTGTCACGGACGACTTCGTCCATGACGTGAGTCGTGATGCCGGTGATGGATTCCTTCTGCTGCTCGCTGGTCGTTGCGGTCAGATCCTTCAACACGTTGCTCTGATATACGGTCATTCCGATGAATGCCAGCGAAAGGATGATCGATGTGATCAGGATCATATTGAACAGCTTGTTTTCGATCCCGCCGATGACCAGGTTCTTGTATTTTTTCATAATGCTCTCCCAAATTCCGATATGTTCCGTACAAACAGTACAAAAAATACTTTTTCTATTCTTTCATTGTATCTTATTTTTATTCCCGGGGATATGAAAAGGACACCGGAGTGTCCCTTAACAGCTTCCCGTCTGTCCGCCGTCGATGCGGATGATCGCGTTGTTGATGTAGTCGGCTTCTATTGAGATCAGAAACTTCACCAGGTGGGCCACTTCTTCCGGTTCTCCGTATCTTCTTAGGAGGATCTTCTCCGTCTCCTGTTTCAGGAATTCCTCATCGTATCCTTCCAGTTCCTTTTCCGTACCGATGAAGCCCGGAGCGATCGCATTCACCCGGACGTACGGCGCAAACTGGACGGCCAGATCGTGCGTCAGGGAATTGAGGGCGGCCTTGGAGGCGTCATAGTCGAAGCACATCGGATAGTAGGTGTTGATGCCGTTGGTGGAAGAGATGTTGACGATGTTTCCGTATTCCTGTTCCTTCATGTGCGGATAGACTGCCTTGGCGCAGTTGTAGGCACCGACGACGTTCACGTCGAGGATCCTGCGGAACTGATCCGCTGTTTTCTGATGAAACAGGTCCGGTTCATCGATAGCCGCATTGTTTATCAGGATGTCCACGGGACCGAGTTCCTCTTCGATCTGTCTCACCATCCTGTTGACTTCTTCCTCTTTGGAGACGTCTGCCTGTACGGCCGTGCAGCGGACGCCCAGGTCTTCGATCTTCCGTTTCAGTTCAAAAGCCTTCATTTCCGAATGAAGGTAGTTGACTGCGATATCATATCCGTTTCTCGCCAGTTCCAGAGCGATGGCGCTTCCGATCCCTCCGGCGGCTCCCGTGATCAGTACGACTCTGTTCATCTTTAAAAAAGAGCTGTTTAAGCTCTTCCTGAATACTTGCCGTCAGCCGTGCTGACAGAGATCGTTTCGCCCTGTTCGATGAACTGCGGAACTCTCAGTGACAGTCCGGTATCCGTGACCGCATCCTTGGTCTGCGTGGACGGAGCGCCCTTCACAGCCGGGCTCGTCTCTGCGATGACCAGATCGACCGTTGCCGGAACGGAGATCGTCAGGATCTGTCCGTCATACATCATCAGGTTGACTTCAAGTCCGTCAACGATGAAGTACTTGTTGAAACCGATCTGTTCTTCGCTCAGTTCGTAAGTCTCGAACGTTTCCATATCCATGAAGTAGTAGGTGTTGTCAGCCGTGTAGGAATACGTAACGCTCTTCTTGTCGATGGTAGCTGCCTCGAACTTTGTGGATGCGTTGAAGTTTCTTTCCTGCGTCGCACCGGTCTTGAGGTTCTTCATCTTCGTTCTCAGGATCGCTGCGCCTTTTCCCGGTTTCACGTGCTGGAAGTCAATGACCTGCCATGGATCGCCGTCTACGAGTAAAGTTAAACCTGTTCTGAAATCGCCTGCTTCAATTGCCATAATTAATCCACCTTTGTTTTTACCTGATTATTTTAACAGATTTTATCCTTTCATATCAAATATCACAGAAGGGAAGCCTGCTCCTCTTTGTGGGAACGGATGTAGCGGCTCCACTTGATGTATCCATAAGTCGTATTCGTGAAGTATCCCAGCTTCAGGATCAGCAGAACGTACTGGCCGGAAAGGATGTTGATGACCGCTTCCAGAGCGGCACAGATGTACCAGGCGATCCACTGTTCCCGCAGACGGAAGAAGATGAACAGTCCGTTGGCGATGCCTACTGCGGAAGCGCACGCATCGATGTATGCCACAGCCGTTTCCAGGGAATCGTTGCCCCCGAAGAAATCTGTCCGGATGTCCAAACCGCTGATGAAGTAACCTACGACCACCGTCCACACCGCAATACCCAGTATGACCAGCAGTTCCTGATAGCCCTTCAGCCTTCTGACCACCGTCAGTTCGTCTTCGACTTCGTCCTTATGCTTCGTCCAGTTGATGTAGGAGATGATATCGATCGGCAGCCAGAAGAACAGCGTGACCGTCATCGTCGCAAAACGGTACATCAGCACCAGACAGATGACGATCTCCGTGATCTCGACCAGGACGGAGACCAGGAAGTTGTAGCGGGACTGCTTGGAGATCAGCAGTTCGCACAGGATATTCAGGAAGGTGTCCAGCAGATACAGCAGCATGATCACGATGCCGTTGACCCCGTTGGCGCTCTCTTCCGGGAAGATCACCGCAAAAACCGTCGCCAGCACCATGATCCCCAGGAACCAGCACTTCTCATAGGTCGTGAAGAAACTGCCGAACCAAAGCATCACTCCTACCGAGACAGCCAGGATGATCAGGGCGTTTGCCAGATTGAACAGAGGCATCAGCCTGTCTGCCGTGACCTGCCGATAGGTGTCCTTCACTTCTTCCGCACTTGGATCCATGTGATCGAAGAACAGTTTCGTTCCGTTCTCGCTCAGATAGGAATAAGCGGTAATGGAGTCATCCTCCAGCTCCTCATATTCCTCGTACGGATAGGAAACGATCAGCTTGTCCTCTCCGTCGGTATAGACGACATCGCATACCGTCGAGTCTTCGTCGTAGTCTTCGAGATCTTCGTTCCGGATCATCTCCACAGTCCCCTGATAACTCAAAGTCCCCGGATCGGCATTGATCTGCGAAGAACCTCTCACATAGGAAAAAAGCGAAACGGCCAAAAGCAAGACCAGAACGATCTGTTCCGCGATCCGCACTTTCCGATTCGGTTCGATGTGTTTCTTCAGTATTTCCATCTTATCTTCTCTTTTCCGTATCTATTATAACCGATTCGGGGAAAATGACGTCCTGTTTCCTGAACCCCGTTTTGAATAATTCCGGGAATTCTATCCTCTTAAGATGCTATAATCTAACAGGACGAAAGAATATGAGGTATATTGTTATGAAAAAGATCCTGATCCTGCTTACGGTGCTGTGCCTTTGCGGCTGTTCCGTCACTGCGACTCATTCCGCAAGCGTGACCACCAGCGTCACCAACGACGGCGTAACGACAACTACTGAAACAAAAATTGAGGACGGAGCTGTCTCGACCGACACGTTCACGACAAGCGAAGATGACCCGACCGGTTTAAGAAACAAATGGCTTGAACTCTTCACCAACGGTGCGGAAGGTGTCTCGGAAGACGGCTGCGGTGTCTACTTCATCTACAACAACACTGACAGCGAAACTTCTCTGGCGGCCATCATGGTTACGGACGGAGAAACGGGCGAGCTTCTGGTCTACGACATGGGTGAGATCGAAGAAGAGGAAGACCACCTGGTCATCAACGACGTAGAAGGAAAGAGATACATTCCGTTTACGCTCGACGAGGGTGACGAAAACGGCTTCACGATCTATTTCCAGGATGGCGACAGTGCATACCTGGAATATGTCGAACTCGAAGACATCATCGATCACATGATCAGCATCTGGGAAGTCCAGGGTGCGGACTTCCAGGCAAAACAGGAAAACGAAGATTAAGGATATGAAAAGGAGCCGGAAGGCTCCTTTTTCTTTATCTGATCTTCATCTCAGGAAGAAACTTCAGGATCGTCTCTTTCGTAATGTCATCCATCTGCGAGGCGGTCGCATTTCCCGCCGCTCCCGCATAGCGCAGAGCGAGTTCCCTGTCTTTCGTCTTCTCCAGAATCCCCAGGAACCCCGCCAGCATCGCGTCTCCCGCTCCCACCTTGTTTACAAGATCATCATCAGGCTGATCGAGATGCAGGAAACCTCCTTCATCCGCAAGGATCGCTCCATCCCTTCCCAGAGACAGGAGGACGCTTCCGATCCCTTCCTTTCGCAGTTTCCGCAAGACGCTTTCTGCGTTTTCTTTTTCGATCGAAGGATCCTTCATCAGAAGCTGCAATTCATACAGGTTCGGCTTGATCAGATCGGGCCTGCACCGTTTCAGCACATCCAGAGAGACCTTCTCCATGTCGATGACGAGTTTCGCTCCCTTTTCGTGGATCCCGTCGGCCATTTTAATAAGATCCTCTTCACCGAAACCGGGCATCATGCTTCCGGAGATGACTGCGGTATCTCCTTCCCTGATCCCGTCGAGGACTTCGAACAGCTTCTTTTTCGATTCTTCATCCACCATAGGCCCGTCTCCGTTGATGCACAGAGCTCTGTTTCCGTAATGCGCCTTCATGTTGATGCGGCTGGTTCCGTTCACCTGAATCGGAATCAGTCCGATGTTTTTATCCTTTTCACATTCACTGCGGATGAAATCACCGGTAAATCCGCCCAGGAGGACGACCGCTTTTGAAGGGATACCCAAAACGGAAAGGACTTTTGAGACGTTCAATCCCTTTCCTCCGGCTTTATAGATGGCATTCTTCCCTCTGTTTACCTCATCGGCCATCGGTTCCCTGTCGATCGTGAGATAACAGTCAACGCTGGGATTCAGTGTGAATGTATAGATCATCGGCATCGCTCCTTTCGAAGACTTTTTTATCCGTCTAGATTATATCTTTTTTGTCTCTGTTCATAAACATTCGGTCATTTGACAAGGGTCTTTCCCTGCGCTACATTTAAACTGTAGATATGAAATGCTTTTGCCTCTTTGGGGCATGTCCCTGAATCGTCTCTGGTTTCAGATGAATCGGATATGCCTGGAAGAGTTTTTTAACAGAGGGGATCATGAAAGTCATCAAGAGCATCAATAACAACATCGCTCACTGCCTCGACGCCAAGGGGAGAGAAGTCGTCGTTTTCGGCAAGGGCATCGGCTTCTACCGTCCCAATCAGGACATCCCTCTGGACAGGATCAACCGCACCTTCTACAACATCAAGGATTCGGACTACGGCATCATCCGATCGATCCCGACCGTGATCATCAACACCGCCATCTACATCACCGACTACGTATCGGACGAACTTTCCATCGTCTTCCCTTCCTCTTCCGCTCTGACCCTGGCCGACCATCTGCAGTTTGCGATCGAACGGAAAGACAAGAACATCTATCTGGAACCTCCTCTGCTGCAGGATCTCTACCAGCTGTATCCCGACGAGATGAGAGTCGCCCTGGAATCGCTGAACATCATCGAGAAGATGACCGGGGAAAAGCTGCCGCGGATGGAAGCGGGAACGCTGGCGATGCATTTCATCGCCGACCGGATGGATGTCCGGAAGAAGAAAGTGCCGGATACTATTGAGATCACGGAGAAATGCACGAAGATCATCGAAGATGAGTTCAATATCGTGATCGATCGGGAGAGCTTCAACTACAGCCGTTTTGCGACCCATCTGGACTATCTGGTCCGAAGGCTGGCGGCGAAGGAACAGATCGAAAGCCAGAACAAGGACATCTTCGAACAGATGAAGAACAGCTATCCGGATTCCTGCCGCTGTGCGATGAAGATCTGTTACTACCTGGCGGAACAGTATGACGGCGATATCAGCAACGAGGAGATCCTCTACCTGATCATCCACATCAACCGGCTGGTCTCACGGATCGGGGAGCAGTGATTATTGACAGCGCTTACATTCTTTTATAAGATGAAATCAGGAAGTTAAGGTTTGTTACTCGAAACTCTTCGGGGCTTATCCTTAGAACATGACATACGACATGTTTTAGGGTGGTTCTGGAGAGTTTTTTATCGATAAGGGGGAAGATATGATCCAATTGGGTGTTTCGCTCTATCCCGAGCAGGAAACGGTACAGGAAATTGACAGCTATCTGAAGCTGGCGAACAGCTATGGTTTTACCAGAGTCTTTACCAGTCTGTTTTCCGTGGAAGGTTCCAGGGAAGAGATCATATCCTACTTCCGTTTCCTCTCCGATGTCGCCCATAAATACGGCATGGAAGTCTACGGCGATTGCAACGCCCGCTTCTTCATGCAGATGGGTGCCACACCGGAAGATCTCTCGGTATTCAGGGAGATCGGTCTGGACGTCCTCAGGCTGGACCTGATGTTCAACGACGAACGGGACGTCGCCATCGTCAATAACGATCAGGGACTGGGCGTACAGCTCAACGCCAGTCTCGTGGATTCCGTAAAACGCATCATCGCCTTGGGCGGAGAGAAGGACAGGATCATCGGTTCCTACAATTTCTATCCGTTGAGGAACACCGGCGCCGGCAGTGAAGACGTCTATGAAGCCAATCGCTATTTCAGGAGCGAAGGAATGAAGACGCAGATCTTCATCTCCTCCAACGTCAAGGGATCCCACGGTCCCTGGCCGGTCAGCGACGGACTGCCGACCATCGAGGAAGACAGGGATCTGCCTGTAGGTCTGCAGCTCAGACACGTTCTGGCGCTGGGTTGCGATGAGGTGATCTTCGGCAACGCCTTCGCATCGGAAGAGGAATTCAGGGAGATCGCCGAAACGATGAAACAGATCTACGTCTATGGCGAAGACAGACCGTTCTACTTCCCGGGCATCCGGGATCAGATCCCCATCGGCGACATCGAACGCATCCCGCTGACGATCGAACTTGCCGAAGGAGTGTCAGACACGGAGAAAGAGATCCTCTTTGATTTCACCAAGCACAATTCCAGCGAATATACGCACATCATCATCCGTTCCCGCTGGCCGAGATTCGATTACCGGCCGATCCCGATCGAAGTCAGAAAGTGCGACAAGGAGTACTTCGAAGAAGGAGACGTGGTCATCATCAACGGAAACGTTCCGCGCTACAAGGGCGAAGTCCACATCGTCAGGAAGCCGATCCGCAACGACGGCAACATGAACTACGTCGGAAGGATCAGGGAAGAGGAGATATTCCTGCTGGATTATCTGAAACACATGGTGAACTTCGGTTTCATCCCAAGCAAGGTTTAGATACCCCGCCATGGGTATTCCATAAACGCATAATAATAAAAAGAAAGGATAAGTATTATGGCAAAAACTGAGAAAGACTTTGGCCAGCTGGCTGGCCAAATCGTCGAACTGGTCGGCGGTAAAGACAACATCGCCCATGCCGCCCACTGTATGACGAGACTTCGCATCACACCGAAAGATACGAGTCTTGTCAAGCTGGATGAACTCAAGAAGCTCGGCATCATCGGTGCCCAGATGATCGGCGATCAGGTCCAGATCATCATCGGAAAAGACATCGATGAAGTCTACGACGCCTTCGTCAAGGAGACCGGCGTCGAACGTGTCGCTGCGATCGATGAGAATCTGGATCCGGAACTCACCAAGAAGAAATCCTTCAAGGAGATCCTGGGATCCATCCTCCCGGCGATCGTCGCCTGTGTGTTCCCGATCCTTCCCGCACTGCTCGCCTGCGGTCTCTTACAGGCGTTCGTGCTGCTGTTAGTAAACCTGCATGTCCTCCCGGCAGACTCTCCTACCGTCGCTACACTTACCTGGGTATATAACGTAGCATACTATTTCATGCCGGTCCTCGTCGGCTATGCTGCCGCCAAGAGATTCAATGTCAAGACGGCCATGGGTATCCTCATGGGTCTTATCCTGGTCTATCCTGATTTCGTAGCACTTTGCCAGCAGGGCGTTGGTGCCACGATCCCGAATCCGGGCGGACCTCCGACGATCATTCCGGGTACCGGAAATGCGGGCTATCTGTTTGGATTACCGATCTATGCGGCTACCTACTCCAACACGATCATTCCGGTCATCCTGTGCGTATTTGTCATGGGCTATATCGAGAAGCTCCTCAACAGGATCATTCCGAAGAGCGTACGGTTCGTATTCGTTCCGCTGCTTGAACTGCTCATCATGCTGCCGCTGGGCCTGCTGGTCCTGGCTCCTTTAGGCGCAAGGCTGTCAAGCGGATTTGCCGGTCTGCTGATCGCATTATTCAACACACCATTTGGAAAGATACTGATCCCTGTCTTCTGTGCCTTCTACCCATATATCGTCATCACGGGTCTGCACTTCAACCTGATGGCTGTCGGTATGGCGCTTGGCTCAAGATACGGCAAGAACCCGATCACTCATCCTGCCGGATTCCTGTTCCAGTACACGCAGGCTGCCGCATGCCTGGCAGTTGCCCTCAAAGCAAAGAACGCAGAACGCAAGTCACTCGCACTGTCCTGTGCCTTCTCCGATGCCGTTCCGGGTATCTCTGAACCGGGCATGTACGGTATCACTTTCAAATATAAGAAATCTCTGTATGCCGCAATGATCGGTTCCGCGGTCGGTGGAGCGATCTGTGCCTTTCTGAATGTCGGTTCTTACGCCGGCGGTCCGCCAAACATCTTTACGTTCCCGGTATTCATCAACCCTGCACCGGTACCTAACCAGATGGCTGATCTGCGCAACATCATCATCGCTGTCATAGTCGCGGCTGTTGTCGCGTTCGTTCTCACGATGGTCTTCTACAAGGACGACGAAGCTGACAAGATCGACGCTCAGGGCTGATAACTGATGTCAAGATTTCCTGAAAACTTTCTATGGGGCGGCGCTACTTCCGCCGCCCAGGTAGAAGGCGGAAGATGTGAAGACGGCAAGGGCCTTTCCCACCTGGACTACGTCTATTTCCGGGGACCGAAAGTTCCTTGCAACTTCATGCTGAAAGAGGATCTCATAAAGGCAAAAGCCGAAGAAACCACGCTCAACTTCCCGAACCGGAGAGGCATCGACTTCTATCACAGATACAAGGAAGATATCGCCCTTCTGGCGGAAATGGGATTCAAGTCTTTCCGTATGTCGATCTCCTGGACAAGACTGTTCCCGACGGGCAGGGAGGAGAAACCTTCTCCGGAAGGCGTGGAATTCTATCACAACGTCTTCAGAGAACTTCATAAGTACAACATCGAACCTCTGGTCACGATGATCCACTACGAACTGCCGATCGGTTTTGTCGACGAGTTCGACGGCTGGGAATCTCCTCAGATCATTCCCTACTGCATGAAGTATCTGAAATTCATCATTGATGAATACAAGGATGAAGTCAAATACTGGCTCACCTTCAATGAAATCAACATGGTCACGGCCGTGCCGTATCTGGGCGGAGGCATCGTTCTGGACCGCAACGACGAGTTCAGGATCCCGAAAGACTTCCGTCCGTTCGGACCGTTGCCGGAACCTATGGCAAGACGCTGGAACAACGCTTCCCACCAGGCCCTTCACCATCAGTTCATCGCCAGTGCCATGATCGTGAAATACGCTCATGAGACAGCACCGAACTGCGTGATCGGCAACATGTTCAACCTGCATCACCTCTATCCGGAAACGCCTTCTCCGAAGGATGCCTACCGGGCACACGAAGAGACCGAGTTCAACATGTTCTTCTGCGATGTCATGGCCAAGGGATACTATCCTGCCTGGATCAAGACCTTCTACCGAAGACACAACATCGAGATCAAATGGTACGACGGATATGAGGAGATCCTGAAGGATGGAAAGGTCGATTTCATCGGACTGAGCTACTATCTCTCTTCCGTTGTCACGGCTGATCCGCAAAGGCAGGAACGTATCGGCAGTTTCATACGCCGCCTGCAGAATCCTTATCTGGAGACCAGCGAATTCGGCTGGCAGGTCGATCCGACTGCACTGCGCATTTCACTCAACGAACTCAGAGACAGATTCAATCTGCCGATCTGGATCGTCGAGAACGGGATCGGCGCCTTCGAAACGCTTGGCGAAGACAAAACGGTCCACGACAAGTACCGCATTGCCTATCTGCGCAGTCACATCAACGCGCTGGCTGACGCGATCGAAGACGGTGTCGATCTCATGGGTTATACCCCTTGGGGCTGCATCGACCTGGTATCTTGTTCCCTCGTATCCATGTCCAAACGTTACGGATTCGTCTACGTGGATGCGGATGACGAAGGAAACGGGACCTACGACCGTTACCGCAAGGATTCCTTCTACTGGTATAAAAAGGTCATCGCCACCAACGGCGAAGACCTTGAGGATTGAAATTCCCCTTAAAAAGAGCCGGATAATTCCGGCTCTGCTTTTTTTATTCTTTCTCTAAGGCTTCGATGATCTTCTTCACCAGCACATCGTTTCCCGTTTCGCTCAGACGGATCCCGTCCGGACTCAGGTACTCCGGGTGTTCCTTCAGATCTTCATGGAAACGGATGATTTCCGTTCCTTCCAAATCGTCCGGAACTTCTCCATTGAGATCACAGATAATGATCCTGTGTCCCTGACAGAGACTGACGATCTTCCGATAGTCCTCTTCTTTCAGTCCTGCTTCCTGATCGAACAGGAATACGATCTTATACTCCAGAATATCGGATGAGATCTTTTCCTGCAGATCCGCGTACAGCGTTTCAAAGTCATAGTCTTCCTTCGCACGGAAGGAGGCCTTCGGTATCTGTGAGAGACCGCTGTAGACGTTGATCAGGACCTTGTTTCCATAGAAGGCGACATATTCCTTCTCCTCGGCTTCCGCCTGCGCGATCGCCTCCTGCATCTGTTTCTCGAAGTTCTGCAGGGTGACGTCATAGACCGTATCGTAGATCAGTTCCGCAAAGGCTCTGACGCCTCTTCCGACCACGTGGATACCATCTACGTAGAACCATTCGGGATGTCCCTTGGAATACTGTTCCCAGGTAACGATGTGCAGATTGTCGTAGTTTTCCGCAAAGGTGGCGAATCTCCGGTTGAAGCTTGGATCATCTGCCCCAACCGCATCGACCCAGAAGACTTCTCTGTCTCCCACGATCTCCATCAGTTTCTCGTTGCGTTTTTCGATGTAGTCCCCGTTGGTCGCCAGGCAGAGGATCACAGCATCTCCCAGCTTTCCTTCTGCGATCAGCTCTTCCAGGATCTCTTCGCCCACATAGAGGCTCCGTGAGATCTTCGCATCGAACCAGCCGTTCGGGAACAGTTCATAGAGATCCGGTACCGCATCCAGCAGGATGGAATCTCCGATCCCCACGATCGGCATTTCTTTCAGGATCTCTTTTACGACTTCTTCCTTGTTTGCGGAATCCTCATACAGTTTCTGCCATTCCTGTTTCTCTTTCTCTAGGGTATTCTGATAGTCCCGGTTCCTTTCTTCGATCAGTCTCTCGTTTTCGCTGAGTCTCTCTTCCAGTTCCTTCATCTCTTCCGTATGATCCGGTGTGTTCAGATATCTCACGAAACCGAACGCTGAAGTCAGAATAAGAAGGATGCACAGGATCATATTGATCCGTCTTTTTTGGAAGACCTTTCTCAGGTCCGTTTCGTTTTGGATCAGAGCCGACAGAAGCAGCGTCAGGACGATAATTAGAGGAAGATTTACATAGACAGGCAGCCCGCTTTGGGAAAGCAGATAGACGATCGGATAGTGTACCAGATAGACCGCATAGGTGTACTGCGACAGCAGACAGATCAGGCTTCCTTCCCCTTCTTCATCAAGGACCAGACTGTGTCCGATCAGACACAGTGTCAGAATGGTGACCCCCAGCATCTCCCAGATCATCCATTTCTCATCCACATCGCCCAGCACCAGCAGTCCGCTCAGCAGCAACAGGTCAAGAAGATACAGGATCCCTTCGATCTTTCTGTTTTTGAAGCCGACAGGCGGATGGAACGTATGGAACAAAGTCAGAGAAGATCCCAGCAGCAGTGCGCCGATCCGACTGAACGTGCCGTAGTATGCGGCCATCAGTTCTCCGCTTTTTACGTGCGCAAAGAAACAGGAGAAGCTTGCGATCCCGGCAAGGAACGCGATCAGGCTCAGGATCCCGATATGCCGTTTTTCGAACAGTTTTTCTCCAATGGTATAAACGATCGGATAGATGAGATCATACTGGATCAGGATCGAAAGATACCACATGTGGATCAGAGGCGAAGATGCCGCTCTGGCGAAATAGTCCTGACGGGCAATAATCTGATAGAAGTTATTGAAACAGAGGAAGACCGAAGTCGTTTCCGGTTTCAGGCTGATCCAGTGAAATGACGGCAGCAGGGAAACGGTCAGTATCGTAAGGCATACCGTCACAAACAGCGGAATATAGATCGTTATGATCCTTCGACAACAGTATTTCAGGATACTGTCCGTTCCGTTTTTCTGCAGAGATGATGCGGTAAAGTAGCCGCTCAGCACAAAGAAACCGCATACCGCCAGATATCCGCCTTTCAACAGATTCATATGATATAGGACCACCGCGATACACAGCAGTATCCTGACCACGTCGATGTTTTTGTTTCTCCGTACGTTCATCTCTGTCTCTGAGTTTATCCTTTCTTATTTTGATCTTCCTTTTCTGAATAAACAAGAGCGAAACGGAAAAAGGAGGGGCTTCATTTCATATCTGCCGATCAACCAAAAAAAGCGGAGTTCCGCATTTTTATTTTTCGTTAAAATCAAACTTCCGGATCATCCGTTTCAGTTTCCGCAGATCCATCCTGTCCAGCACGTAAGTTGCCCGGACTTCTTTCTCTTCTTCAGGTGACAAGGCGCTGCGGATGTAACAGGTGTCGATGCCCAAGCCTTTCGCTCCTTCCACATCACAGAACGGATCGTTTCCAATCATCAGACAATCCTCCGCCTTCAGACCGCATTCCTTCAGCGCGTGTTGGAAGAAGGCGGGATCGGGTTTTTTGTATCCCACGGACGAAGAGATGAAGATCCGATCAAAGAGATCCCGGATCCCCAGATGTTCCAGTTCCCTGAGCGTGAAGACTTTCTGGGCGTTGCTTAAAAGAACGACCGTCTTTCCGTTTTCTTTCAGATATCGAAGCAGATCCTTTCCTCCGGCATACAGACGCAGATGGGTGGTGGAAAGATCCCGGAATTTCTCCATCGCCTTTCGGGCCGTGACCGCATCTTCTGTCTGTAGCAGTTTCTCAAAGACCGTTTTCAGGTCGATCTCGATATGATGACCGGGTTCCTTCTTTTCCTCTTCCATATCTGCGACTTCTCTGAAATAGGCGTCTCTCAACCGACTCCATTCATGCCGGACCCCGTGTTCCGCAAACACTCCGCACATCTTCTTCCAGAAAGACGGCCGGTATTCATCGGTGTGGATGTCGACCAGCGTTCCGTATAGATCGAAGAGATAAGCCTTATATTCTTTCATCACCGTCATTATAACCCGTACCAAAGAAAAGCACACCCCGAGGTGTGCGTTCAGTTTTTATGCAGATACCGGGCGATATGTTCGGCGATCTTCCGGTTCCCGAGGGCGTTGGGATGGACACCGTCCGCAAACCAATCTTCCTGTTCTTCCGTACAGGCATACAGATCGATCAGTCTGATCCCAAGCAGTTCTGCCTGACGGCGGACGATCTCCTGGATCGGACCGTCGATGTTGTCCATCTCGATGTCGAACAGAACAATGCCTGTCTTCTTGTCTTTGAAGCAGTGCGGAGGACTCATCAGGATCACTTCCGGTCTGTGTTCCAGATCGAGGTATTCTTTCAGGAAGGCGTGGAGCTCCCTTTCATATCGTTCCGCGTTCCAGTTGTACGGTTTCGCATCGTTGGTTCCCAGCATGATCAGGTAGATCTCGGCCTTCGTTTCTTTGGAGATGGGATAGAACTTGTCTGCCTTGTAGGGATAGTCTCCCTCGTCCTGAAGAGTCCGGCCGCTGATCCCGTAATTGATCACCTGATATTTGTCTCCCAGGATCTGATTCAGATGGTATTCCCAGGTCTCTTCCTTCTTTCCGTTTACTCCGGCTCCGAAGGTGATGCTGTCACCGAGACAGGCGATGCGGATCTTCCCCGGCAATACTTCCGGGGTCCTTGGAACGGCAAGATACTTCAGAAAATAGTGTTCGATCTTCTTGCGAAAAGACATGTTCTAAATGATCCCCAGCGGTATCAGCGTGACCAGGCAGAGTGCCACCAGTCCCCAGACGATGCTTAAGAAGCGGATCTGCGCCTTTTTCGAAAGGTAAGGGATGTAGTTGGAGGCCAGAAAGAACGGAATGTAGGTCGTGACGAATACCGGCAGGACGCCCCACCACTTGTAGACCCAGATGAAGGAATGGTTGGATGTGCCGGCCAGGAAGGATTCGAACAGAGCGAACAAGAGGGCCATGGACAAGGCTCCCAGGAACTTCCTTTTATTGCTCGGATTCTCCGGAAGCATTTTGTACGAGATGATCCCAGCCAGCGAAAACATCATCGACAATTCCCAGCACACCCCGATCAGCAGGATAAACGTCGTCGAAGCGTTGCTGACGGACCAGAGCGGATAACCCGTGAAATGGGCGATCACCGCGTTGCCAATCTCATAGAGCCAATGCACGCCGTACAGCGAGAATCCCGCCACGATGGCCTTGTAGTCTCTGTTCTTGACTTCGGTCCAGTAGATGTAGAACACGACCGCAAGAATGAAAATGAATGTCCAGTTAAAGTTTTCGGTACTCCTCACCAGGATCGCATCCACCAAATCCCTGGCTTCTTCAGAACCGTCTCCCCAGAATACAAACATATTGTTTTTCCCCTTTTCTGCTTTTATTATGACACATTATCCCTCTATCATGCATCCGCGGTAGAATAGAGACAGAGAGATCCGTGAAAGGAAACACAATATGAAACTGCTCGTATTCGACGTCGGCGGGACGCAGATCAAATACGCAATCAGTAAAGATGGTCTGACTCTGGAGGATAAGGGAACTGTACCGACTCCGACCGACAGCTTTGACTCTTTCTGTGAAACCATATATGACATCTATCTTCCCTATAAGGGAGATGTTGAAGGCATCGCCATATCCCTGCCCGGCCCGGTCGATACGGAGCACGGCTGCTGTGAAAGATGCGGAGCGATGAAGTATCCCCACGACAGAGAGATCGGAAGGATCCTCCGGGAAAAGTGCGGATGCCGGGTCATTCTGGAAAACGACGGAAAGGCCGCCACTCTGGCGGAACACCGTTACGGTTCCCTGAAGGACTGCAGAAATGCGGCCGTATTCCTGATCGGTACCGGGATCGGCGGCGGTCTCATCATCAACGGCGAGATCGTCCGGGGATCGCACCATACCGCGGGTGAATTCAGTTTTCTCAATACCGAAGCTTCCCGCTATGACGATCCATCCCAGATTACGGGCAACCGCTGTTCCACGACTTACCTGCTGAACTGGTACAAGGAACTAAGCGGAAACGAAGATCCGATCTCCGGCAGGGAATTCTTCCGGAAGCTTGATGAAGATCCCGCTGCGAAACAGTCGCTGGACGACCTGTGCAGGAACATCGCCATAGCGATCCACGATCTGTGCTGGCTCATCGATCCGGACAAGGTCGCTATCGGCGGCGGCATCAGTGCGCAACCGATCCTGATCGAAACGATCAGGGAAAAGTTCGAAGAGGTGCGGATGAAGTCATTTACCGGCAGGATCCGTTTCCCTGCCCGGACGCAGATCGTTCCCTGCAGCTTCCGCAACGATGCGAATCTGATCGGAGCCTATATCACCTATCACGAACAGACGAAACATTAAAACCTCCTTTCGGAGGTTTTTTCTTGTTTCCGGATCGATTCCTATCGTTTCTCTCTGTGACGAAGCAGGAGGACGGTGATCACCAGTATTGCCGGGAAGATCCCGCCCATCAGGATCCCTGCCTTCAGGGAATCGTTCAACCTTTCACTTACGAAACCCACAAGTTCCGGTCCCAGCGATCCGCCCAGATCTCCGGCCATCGCCAGCAGCGCAAACATCGCCGTTCCGCCTTTCGGAAGTCTCCGGGAAAGGATACTGATCGTACCCGGCCACATGATGCCTACGGAGAAACCGCAGAAGATGCAGCCGATCAGAGACAGAACGGAACTTCCGGACAGTCCCGCCAGCAGGTAGCATGCCAGACAGAGGATCCCCGAACCCATCATGTATCCGGTCAGTTCGATCCGGTCTCCGTACTTTCCATAGATGACCCGGCTGATCCCCATCGTCACCGCAAACAGACACGGTCCGACCAGATCGCCGTAGGATTTGGAAAGCCCCAGAGCTGCTTCCACAAAAGCGGATGCCCACTGGGCCATTGAGATCTCCGAAGCTCCGGCACAGACCATCAGGACGATGCCCATGAAAAACATCGGAGTTCTGAACAGAGCCGTGATCGACATCCCTTCTCCTTCTTCCACCAGCTTCTCGATCGGACAGACCGCAAAGTTGAAGGTATTGTACAGGGGGATCAATGCCCACAGACAGGCAAGCCATTTCCATTTATCGATCCCGAATGCCGTAAAGAACAGTGTCGAGATCGCGATCACGCCGACGCTTCCCCAGCAGTAGAAGGAATGCAGAGTGCTCATGACCGCTTCCTTGTGTTCGAACGGGCAGGCCTCCACGATCGGACTGCCCAGTACCTCGATCAGTCCGCTTCCGAATGCATAGATCAGTACACTGATCATGATGCCTGTAAAGGGGTCGGCAAACATCTCCGGCAGAACGGCCAGAGAGATCAGCCCCAGCGCACAGGTAACTTCCGATGCGACCGCACTGATCCGATAGCCGATCCGGTCGATGTATTTCGCACACACCACGTCTACCAGCAGCTGCGTGAAATAGAAGACGGTAGAGATCAGGGCGACCTTTCCTAACGAGATCCCGTAGTTCTTATGGAACGTCAGAAAAAGCAGCGGCGCAAAGTTCGCTGCGATCGCCTGGGTCACAAAGGCCAGATAACAGGCCAGCAACGTCCGGTTGTATCCCTTGTTATTCAACGGTTCCTCACTTCCTTACGATCGGTTCTTTTAGCGTTATCCTATTCTGTTCTCAATAGTCCCACCAGTCCAGGAACAGCGTGACCGTCACGTCTCCTTCGCCCAGGAACTCCTTCAGCTCTTCCTGTGTCACTCCCCGGATATGCGCCAGTCTCGTGAAGCTCCAGGTGTTTTCGTCGTAGTAGATCGTCAGCTGATCCCCCTGATACAGCAGGATGTCTCCCGGCGTCGTGGTGATCTTTTCGTCTTCTGTCGGCAAAGACCACGGCAAAGGTCCGACCTTCTCGAAGTTTCCGTATTCCGAAAGACGGAGTTCGATCTGCTTCTCTTCCGTCAGTCTCTTCTTCAGTTCTTCAGCTGCTTCGCTGTCTGCGAAAACGGCACTCAGCTGCCTTCCGTCGAGCTCGATGATCAGATCGCAGCCCGGGTTGTCCGTATAGTGGAATTCCGTCACGGTATCTCCTTTCCAGTCCATGATCCCTCCGAATTCACAGACATTCAAATATCCCAGCCCCGCCAGCAGAGCTGCCGCCTGCTTGGAACGTACACCGGTCCGGCAGTAGATCAGGATGAGCTGATCCCTGTCCGGCAGTTCCTCCGGCATCTGTTTTCCGATCGTTTCCACCGGGATGTTTATCGCATCGGGGATATGGGCTTCATTGTATTCTTCCGCAGTCCTCACGTCGACGATCGCATATCCTTCCTCTTCTTCCATCATCCTTGCGGCTTCCTCCTGGGAGATGCTGCGGAAAGACACCTCTTTCGTATTGAATGCGGTACAGCCGCAGAGGCAGATCAGAAGCAGGATACAGATGAATAACGGGACCGTTCGTTTCATGACAATTTCAGTTTATCTCATTTTCTTCCTTCAGAAAAGGAAGCCTTACGCTTCCTTATGCTGGTAATACCTGTCGAGATCCTTCTTGATCAGAGTATAGATCTTCAGTCCCTTTTCACTGCGGAACTTGCGGATCAGACCGCGGTAGATGTAGTTGCGGTCGGCACGTTTCTCCGCCGGGACCTTATCGAGATACTTCTTCACATCTGTGATCTCGTTTTCCGGGAACTCCTTCAGAACTTCATTCATCAGCTTTCCGGCTTCATCGTTCTTCGGCTTTTCTTCCTTCTTCCTTGCGGAAGTCTGCCTCTTCTTCGGTTGAGGGGCTTCCTTGGATTCGTCCTTTTTGATGACCCGGATCTCGGAATTCGGATTCCTGACTTCAGGAGTCTCTTTCTTTTCTTCCGCCTTCTTTCGGCTGCGGACCGTCTTCTTCTCCTTTTCCGGCTTGGTATTGATCCTCTTCACATCGATGCCCTGGCTCTGCCAGTACTCGATGACACCGTCATAGCCCGTATCCTGGGAGACGACGGTGTAGGAGGAATGTCTTCCCCGGCCGATAAGCCAGCCCAGGTAAGAGGACAGATAGAAGTCCAGGGAATTCTTCCCCGGCTTGCATTCGATGATGTTGATCTTATAGCGATGCCCATCCGTCAGTTCCTTCAATAAGGAAAAGTTCAGACTCTTCGCATTCTCCGTCACGCAGATGAAAAGCTCGAACTTCTCATCCTTGTTCAGAAGAGTGATCCAGGTCGAACCGACGTTCTCGCTGTCTATAAGGATCGCTGGTACTTTTGAAAAAAACATAATTCTTACTTTCTTGGATTTCTTTGTCTCAAATCTGTCATTTCTTTCGTTTCTTCTTTCAAAGAAACATCTGTTATCGGGACCCTTCCATTATTCCTGCCATACAACGGGATCCCGTATATCTAGATTATACACTATCTGTTATATGTTGCTTCCGGAAGATCGTTTTCCCTCGGTCCTCTTCTGTTTTAGCTTACAATGATACTATGATCATCAACACCGGACAGAGAACGGATATCCCCGCATTCTATGCGAAATGGTTCGCCAGGAGACTGGAGGAAGGTTTTGTCTGCGTCCGCAATCCCTATAATCCCAGGCAGGTATCCCGCTACCGTCTGGATCCTTCGGTTGTGGATGTGATCGGCTTCTGTACCAAGAACCCCAGACCGATGTTTCCCTACATGGACCTTCTGAAGAATTACGGACAGTACTGGTACGTCACGATCACACCTTACGGAAGGGACATCGAACCCAACGTTCCCGACAAACACAGGCTTCTGGAAGATTTCCGGAAACTTTCCGAGATCATTGGGGTAAATGCGATCGGCTGGCGCTACGATCCGATCTTCATCAGCGAAAAGTACACGATGGATTACCACATCCATGCGTTTGAACAGATGGCGGAAGCACTGGATGGCTATACCCATACCGTCGTTATCAGTTTCATCGATCTCTATCCCAAGGTGAAACGGAACTTCCCCGAAGCAAGGGAAGTGACTCCGGAACAGAGACTGCAGCTGGGAAAGCAGATCATTGAGATCGCTTCAAAACACGGAATGACCGTCAGGCCTTGTGCCGAAGGAGACGATCTGGCGCAGTTCGGTGCCGACTGCGGGGGATGCATGAGGATCTCCGATTACGAGAAAGCGATCGGAAAGAAACTGAACGTAAAGAATCCCAAAGGTGCCAGAGCGGAGTGTGCCTGTTACCTATCCTGCGACATCGGTGCCTACAACACCTGCAAGCACCTTTGCCGCTACTGTTACGCCAATGCGGAAGCAGATATCGTACTGAACAACAGTAAAAGACACGATCCGAACTCTCCGTTCCTGATCGGCAACTACGAGGAAGCCGACCGGATCCACGATGTCGAACAGAAGTCCTGGATCGAGGATCAGATCAGTCTGATCTGACAAAATTGAATTCCCTTTCCGATTCTCTTACAATTGAATCAACGCATCACAGAGTTCAGCTTGATTATATAGAAGGAGGTGTCTCATGAGGCCTTTGATCGGCATCACCTGCAATCTCAGCGACAAAGTCATCGCCGGGATCAATCCGAGCAAATACCAGGATCTGAATACAACCTACACCAAAGCCGTTCAGGACGCCGGAGGCATTCCGGTCATGATCCCCAACGGACTGAAGGAAGAGGAACTGATCGAATTGGAACAGCGTCTAGACGGATTTCTGTTTTCCGGAGGAGTCGATGTCGATCCGTTGCACTACGGAATGGAAGCCGATGAAACTCTGGGAACCGTCACGCCGGAACGGGATGAAACGGAACTGATATTGCTGAGATTCCTGCTGGACCATTCCGATAAGCCGATCCTGGGCATCTGCAGAGGCATCCAGATAATCAACGTCGCCATGGGCGGAACACTGATCATGGATCTTCCTGCCGCAGGCAAAGACAACCATTTCCTGATAGATCAGCCGCGGAAGAAATTCACGCACAAGATCGTCATCGAAAACGATACCCGTCTCAGCGACATCATGAAGAAGGAAAACAGAGTTAACTCCTTCCACCATCAGGCTGTGGGAAGACTTGCGGAAGGGTTGAAGATCTCCGCCCGTTCTGCAAAGGATCAGGTCATCGAAGCCGTCGAATCCACGGATGACAGATGGATCCTGGCGGTACAGTGGCATCCCGAGGAACTCGTTTTCAATCCCGCACATCTGAGCCTGTTCAAAGAACTCGTCAGACAGGCTTCCAAGCAGCAAAGGACACCGTTATGACAGAAACGAAGATCTACGTCGGACTCAACGACTCCGAAGTCCGTCAGCAGCTCCATGAGACGGACCGCTACATTTCCATCCTGAAAAACATCTGCATTGCCTACCACGTTCCCTTTTCCCTCTCCGTGAGCCGCGGCTCCTACTTCCATGAAGACGGGGAATACACCGAGGAGAACACTCTGGTCCTGACTCTGATCGATATCGACCAACAGACCATCGAAGAGATCGCCAAGGACCTGTGCACTTTCTTCCATCAGGAGTCGGTCATGGTGACGGAAACAGAAACGAGAGCATACTTCATTCAGGATTCCATTGAAAGATAAAACCCCGGAAACCGGGGTTTTTGTTTACAGTGTATCCATGTACCGATCGAGTTCTCTTTCGCAGATCTCGTTTTTCTTTACAGCCGGATGCGGGTATTCCTTTCCTCTGAAGACGACCAGATCCAGCTGTCTCAGGGCATCGAAACCGTCCAGAGGGTTTCTTTCGCAGACGATGAAATCCGCGGACTTACCCGCTTCGATGGAACCGGTCTCGCTGTCGATCCCAAGCAGTCGGGCGTTGTTGAGAGTGGCGGTATGCAGGGCGAAGATCCTGTCGACATCACAGAGCTTGTGGAAGTATTCCAGTTCCCGCCACATGTCGTAGTGGGTCACGAACGGACAGCCGGTATCGGTCCCCAGACCAACTTTGACCCCGTTGGCCAGGCATTTCTTCACTCCGTCGATCATCCCTTCCAGGAGATATTCGGAGTTGTACATCGTGATGTCGGTAGCTTTCGTATACTTCGGATCCAGTTTCGCCAGAGGAATGGCCGGAGACAGGGTACATACTTCGATGGCATCGTTCTTCCGGAACAGATCGATCGCTTCATCGGACATGTAGGAACCGTGTTCCACACAGTCCACGCCGTTGGCCAGGGAGATCTCGACTCCCTGTGGACTTTCAATGTGGGCGCAGACCTTCAGGCCCAACTCGTGTGCCGCATCCGTACATGTCCGGATCTGTTCGGCCGTCATCTTCATTTCACCGGGTTCCCCCTTGACTTTCGCATCCAGCACACCACCGGTAACCATGATCTTGATCCAGTCGACCTTGTGGACGGCGTTGTCTTTGATATGAGAGATGAACTCTTCTTTATTATGAGCGCCAACGGCGACCGTTCCTTCCATGTGCCCTCCCGGGATCGTGACCGCATAGTCGCAGGCGATCAGACGCGGACCGGTCAGTTTTCCTGCTTCGATCTCATCGCGGATCATCGTATCGATGTGACCGACTCCGCCGACCGAACGGATGGTGGTACAGCCGGAGAACAGCTGCGTCTTCATGTTCGGATCGCAAAGCAGTTTCTTGGCCAGTTTCTGTGTGAAATTCGTCTTCATGACCAGTTTCACCAGTTTCCTGTTGTCGGTCTCCTTCTCCTTCGGAAAACCGTTGGCAGGGATGTGGACATGCATGTTGATGAGACCGGGCAGCAGATACTTTCCGTTCAGATCGACTTCCCTGTCCCCTTTCAGGTTTTTTCCCACTTCGATGATCCTTCCGTTCTCCACGGCTACGGACATGTTTTCCTGTACTGACATATTCTCGGTGCCATCCAGAAGGCGGCAGTTCTTATAGATCGTTTTCATATGTTTCTCCTGTTTCGTCAGTCTGTATAGTTACAGTATACTGTTTCTGACTCATGGATACAAAAAGAGTCCCTTCCGGGACTCTTTCGTGTCGGTTTGGTTTCTGTTATTTCTTGGTGTAGTCGTAGAAACCCTTGCCTGCGTTGACGCCGGTCTCGCCTTTGTCGATCTTTTCCTTCAGGAGCTTGCCGATCTTGTATTCGGTCGTACCTTCCTGCTGGGAAGCCGGTTTCATCTGGTTGATGTTGTAGGCCGTCTCAAGTCCGACGATGTCGAGGATCGCAAACGGTCCGGCAGGGGCGGATGTCGCCAGTCTCCAGGTGAGGTCGATCGTTTCCGGATCGGATACGCCGTTGGCCCACAGACCCTGTGCAGCAGACAGGAACGGTACCAGCATGGAGTTCAGGATGTATCCCGGCTGTTCCTTGTGCAGCTGGAGAGGAACCATGCCGATGGATGCCGCAAATTTCACGACTTTGTCATAGTACTCCTGGCTCGTGCCCGGATGTCCCATGATCTCGGCTGTGTTGTTCTTCCAGATTGTGTTCGCAAAGTGCATGGACAGATACTTTTCCGGTCTGCCCGTATATTCCGCAAACATGGAAGGAAGCAGCGTCGAAGAGTTGGTCACCAGGATCGTATCTTCGTCCAGCAGGTCCTTGAACTGCGTATAGACGTCGATCTTCGCCTGCGGATCTTCCGACATGGATTCGATGACGATATATGCATCCTTGACGGCAGCGGCCTTATCCAGTTCGATGTGGACATTCTCTTTCAGGTTTTTCTCCCCCGTCTTAAGCAGTTCATCCAGGCTTTCGACAGTCGCGCCGTTCCAGTCTCTGACCATGCCGCGCGGATAATAGAAGGCGCCCATCGGATTGCCTACCAGGGCCTTGGCTTTTGCCAGATCTTCCAGCATCAGTGCGGAATATCTCTCGATCTTCGGTGTGGTACGGGCGATCGAACCTTCGGAACGGAGCCAGAAGGTCACATCGTAACCGTAGTACGCACACATCAGACCGATCTGTGTTCCGAGAACA
>JAEEGL012563020.1_pt1 | contig 29736 bp, 22 predicted proteins | sample 9134231 | NCBI WGS metagenome assembly JAEEGL01 (sample SAMN16246548, study PRJNA631951) | gut metagenome | biome: gut microbiome; feature: rumen; material: fiber-attached | host: Bos | place: Iran: Karaj | collected 2018-10
CATAACTAGCAAAGAATCCATGTCTACCAGATAGAATATAACCTTCTAACCATCCTTCGCACATATTTTCAGATAACATACTATCCATAATACGGCCATCTGGACTTAGATGATCATCTTCTTTAATAGTATTTCCCATCCAACTTCTATTTTCCTCATCAAAACAAGCCCATAATCTATTAGACATTGTTTCATCAGGTCCAAAAATTCTGAAGTTTTTATTAGCTTCATTTAATTTAAATACATCTTTAATATATTTACCTAATTCAATCATATCTTGAGCTTCTACTGAACCAGGTTCATCAATTGCTAAACCATACTTTCTAAAATCAGGTAGTACTAAATCTTTTAATATCTTACCACCATTAGCATGAGGATTAGCACCCATACGACGATCTCCCTTAGGAGCTAATTTAGCTAGTTCAGGATTTAATCTTCCAAAACCATCAAATAGCTCTTCAGGATGATAACTTCTTAACCAATCTTCCAGTAATTGTAAATGTTCATCTTTACTCATATCGATAGGAACTTGATGAGCTCTAAAAGTACCTTCAATTACTTTTTCATCAACAATCTTTGGTCCTGTCCATCCTTTAGGAGTCTTTAATATTATCATCGGCCACATAGGTCTTTTTGTTTTACCATTTTTACGTGCATCTTCTTGGATTTTTAAAATCTTTTCAACGCACTTATCCAAAGCTTTAGCCATTTTACTATGCATATCCATATGTTCTGATCCTTCAACCATAATAGGTTCCCAACCATAACCATGGAATAAATCAACTAATTCCTGATCACTAATTCTAGCAAGAATAGTAGGATTACTAATCTTATAACCATTTAAATGTAGAATAGGAAGTACTGCACCATCTCTAGCTGGATTAATAAATTTATTAGAATGCCAAGAAGTTGCTAAACTACCAGTTTCAGCTTCACCATCACCAACAACAACAGCAGCGATTAAATCAGGATTATCAAATACAGCACCAAAACCATGTGCCAAACTATATCCTAATTCACCACCTTCATTAATAGAACCAGGAGTTTCTGGTGCTACGTGTGAACTTATTCCACCTGGAAAAGAGAATTGTTTAAATAATTTTTGTAATCCAGTTTCATCTTGTGATACTGATGGATATACTTCACTATATGAACCTTCCAAGTATACATGACTTACTATTGCATTTCCACCATGCCCTGGACCAGAAACATAAATCATGTTTAAGTCATATTTATTAATAATTCTATTTAAGTGTGTATAAATAAATGTTTGTCCTGGTACAGTTCCCCAGTGACCAACTATTTTTCTTTTAATATCTTCTTTTCTTAACGGCCTTTTAAGTAAAGGATTATCTAACAAATATAATTGGCAAGCAGCTAGATAATTACTAGCGTCCCAATACTTATCTAACTTAGTTAAATATTCCTTAGTATCATATTCATTCATTCTATCAACCTCTTATTCTTACATAATTATACCATGAAAAGAGTAAAATAAATATAAAGTAAAGCATTAAATTAGTAAAAAATCATAATTCATATGTTATACTTTAAGAGAAAGTAGGGTGGTAGAATGAAGAAAATAATAAACTTTATTAAAGTTCAAAAGTATTTATTATTGATTCTAGTTTCTATAACTGTTTTTGTTGTTGCTACATCTATTAAAATACATGAAAAAACTAAAGCAGATGTAGATGCACAAGCACGAGCTTTAGAAGCAAAGGTACCAGTAAAAGAAAACTTGGCAATAGAGGTAGGAAGCATCATTCCAGAAATAAGTGATTATTTCAATGATGAAAGTGAAACACCTAAAAACGCAAGTATCAATTATTACTTAGATGGAGAAGAAGTAAAAGAAGAAGATATTTGTAAAATGCAAAACAAAAATTGCATTACAAATAAATTAAATACTTATAAAGTAATAATAAAAGCTGAAGAAGAATACAATTCAAGCTTAATGATTCTTGATAATACACCACCTGAAGTAAAAACAAAAGAAGTAACTATTTATAGCGGAGATAGCTATGCTGCAAAAGACTTCATAAAAACGTATGCAGATAATAGTAGTAGTCAAGAATATACAGTTGATTTTGTAGATGAAAGTCAAAAGAATATTAGTGATCTTGGTACAGCTGCTATCAAATTAAAAGTATGTGATGAATCTAAAAACTGTACTGAAGTAGATGCAAAATTAACAATCGAGAAAAAACCAGAACAAAATCCAAAAACTGAAAGTGGATCAAGTTCATCAGGAAAAAGTAGTACAGGAAAAACAAGTACTGGAAAAAGTTCTGGTGGAAAATCATCTGGTAAATCAAGTGGGGGATCTAGTTCTGGATCAAGTTCATCAGGAAGTGGATCAACACCTAAAACTTGTAAAGAAGAAGATAAAAAAGAAAAAGTTGTTACTAATTCAAAATCAACATATGGTACTAAAGAACAATATTATGTTGAAGTAACATATCATTATGATACAACTTGTAATAAAACAGAAGTAAGCCGTACTGGTGAAAAATTTGAAGTAGTTTATTCAACATTTAACGGAACAACTGCTCAGATGAAATCAGAAGCTGCTGGTTTATATGGAAGCCAATCTGGAATTAGAAGTACAATACTAAATAGTACTAATGCTTATCGTCAAGAAGCAGGAGTAGGAAACTTATCAATTGATTATAACTTAAGTGTAATGGCAACTATTAGAGCAATAGAAATGGCTTACTCTAATAAGTTCTCTCATACAAGACCATCTGGTAAACAATGGCATTCAATATGGGATGAATATGGTTATGCTAAAGGAAGAGTAATTGGTGAGAACCTAGGAAAAGGATATACATCAGCAGAAGGCGTAATGAGAGGATGGCGTAATTCTCCATCACACTATGAAAACCTAGTAAATGGAGATTTCACTAAAATAGGTATTGGTAAATATACATATCAAGGTGTAACATACTGGGCACAAGAATTCTCAAGTTAAAAAAAGGATTATTCAAATAATCCTTTTATTTTGTCTCCAAATGTTTTCTTTTCTACAATTTTATCACTGTTATAGTGTTTTTCTTTTTCTTTTTTTACAGAATCAATTAAGAAGATAATCTTAGAAGAACCAAACGCATTACTATCTATATCATCCATCGTTTTATAATTATTACTTAAATTAACTAACGCTTCTATCTTTCCTTCTAAAGACTTAATATCTCCGTTAACAAATTTGCTTAATTTACTAATACCTTCTGTATTGTACATTTTAATACCTTTATTAAATAAATCCATTCCTTGAGATAATTGTTGAGTTCCATCATTTAATAATGAAACTGATGACTGTAATTTACTAACATTACTATCAACAATCTTTAATTTACCTTCGATATCAGTTTCATATTTACTAATAATCTTACCTAACTCTGTATTAACACTTTCTTCGCTTAGTTGTTTCTTAATCATCTTAACAACCACTTCATTAACCATATCTTCTGTGTATTCATCTGCTAAATCTTTAGCGGTTTTTTCAACTATAGTATCAATTAAACCATTAACATAATTTGAAGCATTCATATATTTCTTAATGATTTCATCTTTACTCAATTCTTTTTTTATTGTATTGCTAATATTATTAATTAATTCTTTTTGATATTCACTTAACTTATCATCATTACTAATAATTGTTGTAATTCGATTATTAACTTCGTTTAAGTAATTAGCTATAGCATCACTTACATACTCTTTATTATTCAAAGAATTAATAACATCTTTACTAATCTTTTTACTTACTTCATCTGAAGAAGATTTAACTGTATTAATTGTATCCTGTTGTACCTTAGAAACAATACCAGCAGCTTGATCAAAAGAAACACCATACTCTTCAGAAATATTTTGAATATAAGCTTTCTTTTGTTCTTCACTCATACTATTTGTAGTGGAATCAATCATCCCATTAATAGCTTTTTTAGTAGTCTTATTAATCTCATCTTCAATTTCCTTATTTAATTCATCTCTAAAAACCGTTGCTAATTGTTTTAAAGTTTCATCACTTAATAAAGCATCCTTTAAATCACTACCAATAATATCACTAATAATTTTATCGACATCAATATTATTAACTATTCTTTCAATCTCACCATTTATAACTTCTTTAGTATTCTTGATAGAATAATTAATTAAAGATTTTTCTAATTCACTCTTATGATTATTAATTGCACTCTTAGTTTCTTTAATAATTTCTTCTTCTAAAACAGGAACAATATCTTTCATATTTTCACTGATTAGATTCATTATTTCTTTCTTTATCACATTTTTATCCATTTTACGATAATCATAATACGTATTAGCTATCTTACTAATCGCACCATTTAATTCATTAGTTCCATTAGCTAACTTGTGACTTCCATCATTTAATTTATCAGATGCTGAAACCAACTTATCCATATTATCTTGTAATAAACCAATACTACTATATAAATCTTTAACATTATTAAATAAATCTAAATCAGAATCTTCTAATATCTTAGAAGTAGCTACTGAATAAATAGAATTTAATTCAAAATCACTAGTATCATATGATATTTCTACAGTATCTAAATTCTTCAATTCCTTGATACCTAGACTTTCATATAAACCAGGACTAGATATAGCAACAACAACAGATGTAACTCCATTATCTATAACACGTCCATTACTAACTTTAATATTCTTATTATCAGTATTTGAAAGTAGGGAAGTAGTTGCTACAACAAAAGGAGTATATAAAGTTTCAACTTTACCATTTACTAAAACAGTATTAACCAAATTATTCTTATAATTTAAAACAATTCTAACTTTACCTTTTTTACCTAACATGTCATTAACAGACATCTCTTCATCGTCTAAATAATACTTAACATTCATGCTTATAGGTAATTCTTCTGAAGTATCACCTTCATAATATATATCATTACCATTAGCTTCCCAAACCATCTTATTATAGTTTTCTGTGTACTCCTCATCACCATTAATGTTTTTTATATTATTTAAATGACTTTGATCAACTATAGTTTTATTACCATTATCATTTAAATGTTCTGTAACTGTAACGTTATTAACATTTCCATTACTGTCTAAATTTGCATAGATAGTTTCATCCTTGCTTAATGCCCAAACTGGTGTAGCTTCTATAAATAAACTTAGAACTAAACTCCAAATAACAAAACTTTTAAATAACTTGCTTTTCATGTTTTATCATTCCTTTCTTAAAACCTAAACTTGTTTTAATAATTAATTTATCAAATACCAATAATATACTTGGTATTACAAACATAACTACTATCATACTAATGATGGCTCCTCTTGCTAATAACAAACATAAAGTACCAATCATATCTATTTTAGATACTGCATACACACCACCAGTAGCAGCAAAGAAACACATAGCACTAACAAATATAGATGATACAGAAGAATTTATTGCTTCTCCAACAGCGTCCTTTTTATTCTTGCCAGTTTTTCGTTCCTCTAAGTATTTTGTCGTCATTAAAATAGCATAATCAATAGTAGCACCTAATTGAATAGTACCTATAACTACTGATGCTATAAACGGAATACTAGTATCCATCCAATATGGAACTCCCATATTAATAAATATTGCAAACTCGATAGCTATTACTAATAGAGTAGGTAAACTAATTGATCTTAAAACAAAGAACATTATTAAGAATATTGCTCCAATTGAAACAAAATTAACATTCTTTAAATCAATAGAAGTAATTTCAACTAAATCATTCATTAAAGGACCTTCACCTGCAACAATTGCCTTATCATCATATTTCTTTACAATTGTATTAATCTTACTTATTTGATCATTTAATTCATCACTAGCTATTTCATAATTAGAATTGATTAAGACTAATTTATAATTCTCTGTCTCATAAATCTTCCTTAATTCTTTTGGAATAACATTTTCTGAAATACCATTTCTACTTAATCTACTTGCTGCAAGTACACTATCTATACCATCTAATTCATTTATTTCATCAATCATTTTATTAACTTCATAATTACTCTTATTACTATCAATTAAAATCATTTCTTGACTCGTCATTCCATAATCTTCTTTTAAAGATTTACTAGCCATTGAATAAGTATAATTATCAGGTATAGAAGTATCTAACTTATAATAAACATCTGTTTTTCTTTGTGATAAAAAAGCAGGAACTAATAAAAGTAAGAAAATAATAAATATAACTCCATAATGTTTTAGAACAAAAGGTTTAATAAATTTAAACTTAGGTATTAAAGGTTTATGTTTAGTCTTTTGAATATACTTATCAAAAAATAATAATAAAGCAGGGAATAGTGTTAGAACTGTAATAACTCCAAAAATAACACCCTTAGCCATAACTAAACCTATATCAGTACCTAAAGTTAATTTCATACTACACAAAGCTAAAAAACCTGCAATTGTTGTTAAAGAACTACCAATAACTGAAACCATTGTTTCTCTAATAGCATCACTCATTGCTTCATCATTAGTATCATATTTCTCTTTAGCAGCTTCATACTTGTGATATAAAAATATTGAAAAATCTGCAGTTACTCCAAGTTGTAAAACAGCAGCAATAGCTTTTGTAATATAACTAATCTGTCCAAACATAATATTGGTTCCCATATTAAACAATAAAGAAACCCCAATATTACCAAGTAAAATAAAAGGTAATATATAAGAATCTAGCGAAAAACTAAGAACTATAAAACAACAAATAACAGCTATAATAACATAAAGTATAGTTTGACTCTCTACTAAAGTTCTTGTATCTCTAACTAAAGAACTCATACCACCAACTTTAACATTTTCATTTAATTTAGTTATTTCATCAATCGCCTCAATAGTTTCATCATCACTTGTACCAGTAGAGAAGGTGATTAACAAAAGTTTAGTATCATCCTTACTAAATTTCTCCAAAAAGTCTTTAGGGATCATTGATTCTGGTATTGTGCTACCAGTAATATCATTAATACTAACTACTTCATTAACACAACCTATATTTCTAATATCATCTTCTAATTTAATTAATTCTTTATCACTAATATCACTAACAACAGATAAAGAAAAAGCACCCATCTTAAAATCATCAGTTAATATTTCCTGACCCTTTAAAGTTTCAATATCACTTGGTAAATAAACTAAAATGTCATAATTTGTTTTAGTACCTATAAAACCAATAATGGCAGGTATTATTAAACCTAGTGATAATATTAAGAAAAATATTTTGTGCTTAACTATAAAATCACTAATTATCTTCATAAATAACACTATTCCTCACACTAAAATGACTAAAAGTCATCAACTCACAATATAAACTACTACAAAAATGACCAAAAGTCAATCTTATATTGACAATTATAAAAAATTATGATTAATTAATGGCGAGGGATGATTTTATGGCAGTATTAAATATTAATAAAAAAGTACAAGAAAACAAAGAAGAAAAAGAACATAATTTAATTTCTGCAGCATTAAAATTATTTACTGAAAAAGGTGTTAAAGAAACATCTGTCCAAGAAATAACTAATGAAGCAGGAGTAGCAAAAGGAACATTCTATCTTTATTTCAAAGATAAATATGAACTTCAAGATTACTTAATTGCTAGAAAATCTAAGCAATTATTTAATGATGCAATAAAATCACTAAGTAAACAAAAAATTGATGATTATAAAGAAAAAATTATCTATGTAATAGATTATATTGTTGATAAATTAACCAAGAATAAATTATTATTAAAATTCATATCTAAAAATCTATCTTGGGGATTATATAATGATAAACTATCTAAGTTAATAGATGATTCTAATATTGGTGTTCAAGACTTTTTCTTAAAAGAAATAGGGAAAAGTAAAACTAAAATAGAAAATCCTGAATTGAAACTATTCATGATCGTAGAATTAGTGTCAGGTACTATATTTAACAGTATTATGGCTTCAAAACCATTACCAATAAAAGAATTAAAACCATATTTATATGATGAAGTAAGAAGAATGTTAAGTTAGGAGAATCTAAATAACATTCAATAAATATATAACTTTAAAAGAAATATCAAAATTAAAAATAGCAGGTCTTAATAAAAGATCTTTTTTGCGTTCAATAGAAAAATATAATAATGAATACCTAGATAATTTAAGATTAAAAGAATCATTATTAAATAATATAAATGGTTACCCTTTAGATGAATATCAATCTCGAGTAGTACTATCTAACGAAGAAGCTACTCTAGTAGTAGCAGGAGCTGGATCTGGTAAGAGTTTAACTATTATTGGAAAGATTGTTTATCTAGTTAAAAGATGTAACATAAAACCAGAAGAAATACTATGTATATCCTTTACTAATGATGCTACAAATAACTTAAAAAATAACATTAAAAAGAATTATGACTTTGATATAAATATTTTTACATTTCATAAACTAGCATTAGCTATTTTAAAAGAAAACAATATTGAATATACAATCGCTCCAGATGACTTTTTAAATACAATAGTGGATAACTATTTACTTATAAACAACTACTATACAACTAAAGCCCTAAAAATTATTCTAGGAAAAACCTATACTAATCAAGAACTATTAAACTTAAAAAGACTAATAATAACTTTTATAAATCTATTTAAATCAAATAATTATCCAATAAATCATTTTAGGGAAATTCTTCGTAAAATAAAAAAAACAATAAACTTTAAAGAATATCTAAAAAATAAATACTTATTATTACTAATAATAAATATTTACATATACTATGAAAACGAATTAAAACAAGAAAAAGCTCTAGATTTTAATGACATGATAAATAAATCAATTAAAGTATTAAAAGAAACTAAAAAAGTAAATAATTATAAATATATTATTGTTGATGAATACCAAGATACTTCCAAGGTAAAATTTGAACTTCTAGAAGAAATAATTAACATAACAAAATCTAAATTCCTAGCAGTAGGAGATGACTTTCAATCTATCTATAGATTCACCGGTTGTGATTTACAACTATTTTTAGATTTCACTAAATTATTTACATATGGCAAAATATTTCAGATTGTAAACACATATCGTAATCCACAAGAATTAATAAACGTCGCCGGGAACTTTATTATGAAAAACAAAAAACAACAAAAAAAGACTTTAAAATCTAATAAACATCTGGAAAAACCAATTGTAATTTACTATAGAAACAATCTAAAAAAAGCCTTAAAAGAACTCTTAACCATAATTGATTGCGAAAGTATAATGGTCCTAGGTAGAAACAACAAAGACATTTACAATTATATAGATGAGGACTTTACACAAGATCAAGATATCTTTAGATATAAAAACAAAACATTTAGATACTTAACTATTCACAAATCAAAAGGCTTAGAAGCAGAAAACGTAATTCTAATAAATGTAATTGATAATATAATTGGTCTACCAACTAAATTAACTCAAGAAAAGATCTTAAAATATGTTAATAACACCAAAGATTATTATCCATATGAAGAAGAAAGAAGACTATTCTATGTAGCACTTACAAGAACTAAAAATAAAACTTATCTGCTAAGTCCATATAAAAACGAATCTATATTTACAAAGGAATTAAAAAAATATAAAGAAGTTGAAATCATAAAAAAATAAACCATTCGGTTTATCTATGCAAAACTCTAGAATCATTATCTAGTTGATAATCATCAACCCTTGTTGAAGGAACTAAATCTTCTTTAACACCTTCTACTACAACAACATCATCTTTTAAAACTAAATCTCTTAAGTATTTGCCGTCTACATCATCATTTAAGATTTGTCTTTCAAGTCTCTCTTTACTCTTTTCATACTTATTCTTATCCACAATCAACAAATCAATCACCTGGCCTTATTATATTATCAAAGGCTTCATAATGCAACAAACAAACTCAAGTCCTAGAAATTTTACTAGTTCGTGGTATAATACAAGGGAAAAAGAGGGATGAATATGAATGAAAATAGTGGGAAAAATGTTTTAATAACTGGATCAAGTAGAGGTATCGGAGCAGCAACAGCAAGAGAATTTGCAAAAAATGGTTTTAATGTAATTATAAATTATGTATCTAATCAAGATGCTGCTAACAACTTAAAAGCTGAACTAGAAACAAATTATCATATTAAAGCATTAGTAATAAAATGCGATGTATCACAAGAAGAAGAAGTAAAAGACATGATAAAAAGTATTAAAAAAGAACTTGGTGATATTGATGTCTTAATTAATAATGCTGGTATAGCTATTGATTCTACTCTAGAAGATAAAACAGTTGAAGACTTTAAACGTATTTTAGAAGTAAACTTAATTGGTACTTATAATACATGTAAACACATCGGAACTAAAATGTTTAAGAAAAAACAAGGTTCTATCTTAAACATCTCTTCAACTAATGGAATAGATACTTATTACCCATATAGTTTAGATTATGATGCTTCAAAAGCAGGAGTTATCTCTTTAACACATAACTTTGCTGTAAGTTATGCACCATTTGTTAGAGTAAATTCAATCGCTCCTGGATGGGTTAATACTGAAATGAATAAAGAACTTGATGATGAATACATTAAAGAAGAATGTAAAAGAATTTTACTAAATAGATTCTGTGAACCAGAAGAAATTGCAAGAGAAATCTATCATGTAGCGGTAGAATCTACATACCTAAATGATGCAATCATCAAAGTAGATGGAGGAAGATATTAATGCTAGAAGAATTAGGTATATCAAATAGTACAATAGAATTAATAGAAAACGCTGAAAAAGAATTAAAACCTATCTATGAAGAAATAGACAAAAATTGTAACTATAACAGTTTAAAAGTCTTAAGTGCATTTCAAAAATACCAAGTCCAAGAAGGATTTTTTAACTCAACAACTGGATATGGATATAATGACTTAGGAAGAGATAATATCGAAAAAATTTTTGCTGAAGTATTAGATGGTGAAGATGCTATTGTAAGAAGTCAATTCATCTCTGGGACTCATGCTCTAACAGTAGCTTTATTTGCCTTCCTAAGACCAAATGATTTAATGTTATCAATTAGTGGTTTACCATATGATACATTACATGAAGTAATAGGAATTAAAGAAAACAAAAGTAGTTTAATATCTTATGGAATTAAATATGATCAAATCGATTTAGTAGATAATGATTTTAACTATGAAGCTATTAAAGATTATTTAAAAAAGAACAAAGTAAAACTAATTGAAATCCAAAGAAGTAAAGGATATTCAACAAGAAAAAGTATTACTTTAGACAAAATAGAAAAAGTAATAAAAAGTATTAGAGAAGTAGATAAAGATGTAATTATTATGGTTGACAATTGTTATTGTGAATTTGTTGAAAAAGATACACCTTTATCAGTAGGTGCAGATGTAATGGTTGGTTCTCTAATTAAAAATCTAGGTGGAGGTATCGCTCCTAATGGTGCCTACATTGCTGGTAAAAAAGAATTAGTAGACCTAGCTGGCGAAAGATTAACTTGTCCAGGTGAAGGTAGAGAAGTAGGGCCAACTTTAGGTATTAATAAACAATTATTACAAGGATTATTCTTTGCACCTCATGTTGTATCAAGTAGTTTAAAAACTGCTGTTCTAACAGCTAAAGTACTAGAAGACTTAGGTTACAAAGTTGAACCTAAATATGATGAACATCGTGCAGATATCGTTGAAAATATAATATTTGAAGATGAAGAAAAACTAGTTAAATATGTTCAAGGAATCCAAGCAGGATCTCCAATCGATTCTAACTCGATACCAATGCCTTGGGATATGCCTGGATATGATGATAAAATCATTATGGCATCAGGTTCCTTTACACAAGGCTCTTCCATTGAATTATCTTGTGATGGTCCAATAAGACCACCATATATCGCATATCAACAAGGCGGTTTAACATATGAATATGGAAGATTAGGTGTAGCTAGAGCTATCGAAGAAATGAAAAAGTAAGTAAAGTACTTACTTTTTTTAACATTTATTTAACATTTGAACCTAAATATATGGTATACTTATATAGAATAATGAATAATTATGATAGAGAAGGTGTAAATCATGTTAAATCCAATGACAGATGATGAAATCGAAGAATTAGCTGGGGTTAAAGAAATTGATAAAAACATGTTAAAAGTTCGCAAAAACGGTTTAGCATTAACTGACAATCAAGTAAGCACACTTGGTAGATATAACATTGATGCTTCCAAAGCGAAAGACATGAATGAACTGTTATACATGATAAGTAGAGTCGAAGATCCTGATGATGACGAACTAACAGAACTTGCCGACCATTTAGCCGAGGTTAATTACTATCAAAACAATAGGCAGTAATGGCATCACTTGATAGATTAAAAAGAAATCAAAGAAAAAAATTTGCTCGTTATAAAGAATTAAACGAAATAAAAACAAAAAATGATGAAGCATATATTGTTTTAAAAGTAAAAGACATGGATAGTATTTTATCAGAGTTTTCTTCTGATGATCGCCCAACTTTGAAAACAGAGTTCTATGAACTAATTGAAACAAAAGCTTCAATCATACCATTGGATTTACCATTAGTATTAGAAATACAAAATGGAAACTTCTGTAGTTCAGATAAAATTCTTATTAGAAAATTAATTAAGAATTATTATGAACTAAAAAAAGTTGCCAAAGAAATAGAAGCTGATGCTTTAAGTAAAAGGGCTAGAGTATTATTAACCATTGGCATTCTATGTATTTGCATTAGTTTTGTATTATGGAATGTAAGTAATTTAACATTTATAAATGAAATAATTTCCGTTCTATCATCGTTTAGTGTTTGGGAATTTGGATCATTGATGATGTATGATTACGACACCGTAAAAGAAGAGGTTATAAAATATAAGCATTTATCGAAAATTAGAGTAATTTACGATAAAGATTAAAAAAAGAAAATATGATATAATGAGAAAAGGGAAAGAACTGGAGGGGTGAGTATGGAAGGTACTAACCAAATATTTAAAGTTGAAATAGAAAGTGGAGAAATTGTCGATGCAGAACTATTATCTGTTGTTGAAATAGACAGCAAAGAATATGCCGTTTATTCAATTGACAATGATAATGGTACAGTAGATATTCTTGCTTCATATGTTGTAAAAGATGAAGAAGGATACGATAAACTAGTAGACATTACAAATCCAGTAGATAAAGAGAAGGTATTTAATTTTATAAAAGGATTAATTGCTTGAAAGGAGAATTAAAATATGGCTGACTTAAAGAATGAAAATCCAAAAGCTGTAGAATTTTTTAAAAATCGAGGAAGAGAATATTTTGAATTAAGAGAAGACTTAAGAGATTTACAAATTTCTGAACAAGACTTAGGTGATCTACCAATTGAACAAATAAGAAGAATTGGTGGAATGGTTCAAAAAAGATTCGAACAAGGAGGAGTAGATGCTGTTAACCAAGTAATGTCTAAATGGGAAAAACAAGCAACTATACTTAAAAAATCTTTATTAGATGAACACACACCTACTAAAGATCTTCCAGATATTCAATTAAATTTAGATACAGCTGAAACAATGCTTAATTTAGTAAGCATGTTCAAAAAAATTCTTGTAAAAATCGATGAAAGTAAACAAATCGTTACAGCTATCGGAGACACATTCCAAGATATGTGTCAAGATGTCTTAACTTCTATAAAAAGACAAAATGGTAATAGCATAATTAGTTCTATTAATTCCCTAAAAGAAGGAGTAGACAAATATATTGCAGCATATGAAAATTATGAATCTGCAGCAGAGGCTTATTATCAAGCAACATTAGAAGATTTCCCAAAACTTGGAAAAGCTCCTATTTCAAGAACAGTTGCCGAAGAATTATACCTAGAATTATCTAAAGCCATAAATGATGCTAAAAAAGCACAAGCAGACAATCCAGATAAAGCATCTAGCATTGAAAGGACTGTTGTTAGCTTAGAAGAAGGAATTGAATGCCTAGAAATTTTACTTCCAGAGGAATTAGTAAATGAACTTAGAGCAAAGAGAAATGCCTTATCTACTCCAAGTCAAACTACAGAACCTCCAAAAGTAACAACAACACCAGTACCTCCAAAAATAACACCTGAACCAGGTGCTTCAAAAAATACAACAGATGAATTTAAAGAAAAAATAGAAGCTTCATATCAAAAGATTTATGAAGCAGTAATAGAGAAATTTTCTTCTGCTGATTGGAACAAAGATAAACAATTAGCAGCAATTAAAGAACACGACAATCTATTATTTAACGAATATAAAGATATACCACTTAAAGAAAAAGTAACAATCGATAATGGTATACATGTATCATTTGAAGAAAAACTTAATGATTACTATGGTGTAGATTTGTATGCTACATTAGTAACTATAGAAAGTATTACTAAACAAATTGATGCAGTCAACAAAATGAAAGTAGAAGACAAGTCATTAAAACCACTAGTAAATGCTTTAATGAATAATATAGATCTATTAAAGAAGAGTAAATTTGCTAAAAAGGGTGGAATGACTGTTAATCAAGGTGATAATGATCTTGAAATTAGATTTGCTAATGTTAAAGTTCATGATCGTAAATTTAGTATTTTAAGACCAGAACTATATGACAAGATCCATCAAACAGCTCAACCAACTAGAACAACAGTAGAACCAGGAACAAAACCTGAACAAACTACTGTACCAGAAACAGTTCCAGAAACAAAACCTGAACAAACAACAGAACCTGAAGTTGAACCAGAAACAAAACCAGAAGAAAAACCTGTTGTAACAACTGAAACTGAAGAAAAAGATATTCAATTCTATCTAGATCTATTAAGAGAAACAAATGCTAAAGTTGCAGAAATAAATAGAATAAATCAAGAATTAGTATTCAATAATATGTTCAGTGAATTAAGTATGGCTAACATACTTCATGATGTTAATGTTGAAAGCACAGCAGTTTATGAATCTGCAATCGTAACTAAATTAAGATTAGAATTATCTAATAAGAGATATGATTACTTAAAGAAATATGGAAAATATATCTTATCTAATCCAGAATTAAGGGATGCTAAGATAGAAGAAATAAAATTCGAAACTGAATTTGAAGAATTCTTAAGAAAACGTGATGAATTAATCGTTGATACAGAATTAAGAATTAAAGAATTAAATGAGAAAAAACCAGAAGGTTATGAAGCTGAAATTAAAAATCTTCTAGAATTTATTAAAGCTCAAAACTCATTAATAAAGAGATTCTTAATAGCAGAATCAGTATCAAGAAAGATCGATATTGCTGCTGTATTAAGCGAACGTAACGAAAGAAGAAAAGCTATACTAGAAGCTAAATTAAAAGGTAAAGAACCTGAAGTTGAGCCTGGAACAGAACCAGAACAACCAACAGGACCTGAAGTTGAACCAGAAACCAAACCTGAACAACATACTGAACCAGAGATTGAACCTGGAACAGAACCAGAGCAACCAACAGGACCTGAAGTTGAGCCTGGAACAGAACCAGAACAACCAACAGGACCTGAAGTTGAGCCTGGAACAGAACCAGAACAACCTACTGAACCAGAACAAAAACCAGAAGAATTTACTCCAGTTCCAAAAGGAACAGAAATTCCTCATGTTCTAGTAAAAGAAACTGCATTACAATTCAATCCTCGCAACAATCGCGGAATTGCTAAAACAATTAGTGCTAACGATAGACTATTTGATAATATGCCTAAAGTTACAACTACACTAATTAAGAACGGTGTAAGAATTGAATTAAGTAAGCAATTAAGAGAAAGATTAGCTGAACTAAGCGCTAAAATTAGTTTAGTAAATAAGGACAACAGAAGAGTAAGAACAAGTAGATTAGTTGATGCTGATTCAGAAAGTCAAGAAATAACTTTCCAAAAAGATCACGATGTTAATTTCGATGATTATACTGTAGAGGTAAGAATACCTGGTGAATCTAGATCAAGAGTTCTATTTGGTGACGAAGAAGTCCAAAGAAGAAGCAGATAGAAAAAGCACGTAATGTGCTTTTTTTATTGAAAAAAAGTCGTAAAAATAGTATGATTAATAGTAGAGAAGTATATATAAAAAGAATAAAGGGAGGAGTTGTTTTTTATGCCTGATGAACCAAAATTTGATCAAGAATTAGAAGTAAAACCTAAAGAAGAAGAAAACAAGCTAGAAGCAGCTCCAGAAGAACCTGTAACTATCATGCCAACCATGATAGATGATAGTGAAATAAGAGAAGAATCTAGAAGAGACCTATCAGCAATCATTCCTAAAGAAACACAAGAAGCTGCTGAAGGAGCAATAGCTTTAAATAGTAAAGAAAATGAACTAAAAGGCGATGGAGCAATATCAATAGGTACTATTAACACTGAAGGCGAAGTAACTATGAATCCTAATGCTAAAGTACCTGAACAAATTGATTTAGCCGAAAGAAAAAAACAAGCACAAAAAAACAAGGGTATTTTCAAAAAAGAAAAGAAAAAAGTAAATAAAAAAATCGGTCAAAAAGTTCAAAATATTACAGCTTTAATTTCTTTAGTGGCATTAGCTATAATCGGTGGTTTTTATTATTGGTATAAAAACCGACCTACAGAAAAAGATTTTAAACCTAAAGAAGTTCATGTTGAACTAGGAGACTCTTTACCTATAAGAGGAACAAGTTACGTTACACCGGGAGTAGGTAAAGACGTAGATGAATTACAATATGCTATCGATTTAAAAGATGTTAAAGTTGAAGTAGTTGGAGAATATCCATTTACAGTAACATATAAAGGAATTCAAAAAACAGGAAAAGTAATTGTAGAAGATACAACACCTCCTGAATTAGTAGTAAAAGAGTATGTTGTAAAAGAAGGAACTAATTACGACGCTTCGAAATTTGTTGTTGATTGCGTTGACTATAGTGGTTGTAATTATTCTTTCCAAACTGAAGCAGAAGGAAGTTATGATACTCCTGGAAGCTTCGTAGTACATGTTACAGCATCAGATGCATATCAAAATACTACTACTAAGAAGACAAGCTTAATAATTGAATCAGTAGGAACATTAAAAAAATACGTTAGATATACTGCATACAATTTCAAACTTGGTTATGAAAAAGATGAAGAATTTAGTCTAACGTTCATGGATTATGATTCATATTCTGCTATCCTAAGAGGAACATATAAGATAACATATCGATATCAAAAAGAAGAAGATTATCGAGAAGCTGTAAAAACTTATAGTGGGGAAGCTGATTATACATTCTATGATGCTAACCTAGAAATAACTCACATTGAAAAAATAACTGCAGTTGGTAGCAACTACACTAAATTAGATGATGTTGAAGAATACCTTAAAAAAGAACAGTTCCAAGCTGCGTAACTGTTCTTTTTTTATGACATAAATATTTGTACCCAATACATCTTTCCACCGAAAGCATACATTCCAATTCCAATACTATTATATTTATCAGAAATAATTGCTGACAAGTGGCTTGACGAACCAATCCAAGCACCCATAGCACCATCGGCACTATATGCTTCTGTAATATTCTCAGCAGCTGAGTATGAAGTCTTAGGATTGCTTGCAATAGCTTTATAAACAGTAGAGAACTGAGTTCCACCAAGACAACTTCCATCAGGTCTTTTGTGGTCATAAAAACCACTATAAGCCATTTCCATTGCTCTTATCATTGCAACAGCATTTAATGTTGAATCTTGTCTTAAATTACCAACTCCATTAGCACTTCTAAGACTATTGGATTGATTTAATACTTCTTGTATATCTGCTTTAACATTTGATTTTTTTAATTCATTAACTGCATCATCGAGTAAATCTTCTGAAGTAGCTTTATAATAATCTGAATTGACTTCATAAGAAACAATACTTTCTGTACCAGAATCAATTCTAGTAGCTCCATTCTCATATGTTAATAATTTAAAATTCGCATATGATTTTAATTCTACACCGTAATATGTTTCAGTTGTATATAAAACTCTTCTTTTCCAACCTCTAAGAGGTGTACTATCATCAGGAGTACCTGAATTGTATGATTCATAATTATTAACAATTTTATATTTTATAACACTACCACTATGACAAGTTGGATTAGTAATTCCACCAGATGATCCTCCACTAGAGGAACCTCCTCCTGATGATCCACCACCAGATGATCCTCCACTGGAAGAACCTCCTCCTGATGACCCTCCAGATTTACCAGACTTACCAGATTTACCTGATTTACCAGAACCTGAAGAAGATTTTCCGCTAGATGATTTACCAGAACTACTACCGCCACCACTGTCTCCAGTTTGTGGGTTGTTATCACTTAATACAGTTAACTTAACTTCATTAACAGTAGTATTTCCACTTAAATCTCTAACTTCAATAGTAAATTTATATTCACCAGGACTAGAATAATCAACAGGATCTATTATCTCAGTATAATGTGATTCTAATCGACTATTATCTGAATAACTTCTAACAAATGTTTCAGGATTAACTTCTTCACCTTCATATATAGTTAAATCTTGAAATTCAACTACTGGGGGAACAGCATCCACAATCGCTAACTTAGTAGTTAACTCACCATTATTATTAATTATGACATCTAAAGTTCTTATTCCTTTTAAATATCTAACACCATTTTCTTCATATGTAAAATCTGGTATTTTGACTTCTTCTTGACCTTCATAATAATTAATTGTAGCATTATCGTTTAATTGATAATTATCAATAAAATAATCTTTTATCTCTGGTAATTCTGAATTAGTTTCTATTGTTAAAACATCTTTAATATAACCATTTTTAATTGCAATATACTTAGTACCATCGAAATCTAAAAACTCTGCACCAATTGTATCCTTTTTAAGTAAAGAATCTTTAGATACTGAAATAATAATTCCGAAAGATAAAAAGACAAATAAGATAGCTATAATTGTAAGACCAGTCATTTTAAATGACCAATTCTTTTGTTCCTTTTTAGACTTCGCTGGATTTTTTTCTTTTAATAAATAACTCTTAAATTCTTTAGTCTTAACTGCTTTTGTTTTTTTATCTTTATGGAAAATCCACGAAAAAAAGTCTTTAATTTTCTTAAAGATTAGAGCGAAGAAATCCTTATTTTTCTTTAAAACTTTCTTCATAGACACCCTCTACTATCTTAATTATAGCATAAACATGCCTAATTTATCGATAAAAAAAGAACTAGTTTACTAGTTCTTTTCTAATCTTTCTTTAATACTATCAATTTCTTCTTTTGCTCTATCATCATAAGGAAGTACATATTCATAATAATTACCCTTATCATCTACAAATAAAACAAAGTCATCGCCCAAATAAATTGTATCCATCAAACTCATATTAATGTCAATAATATTAGCATTTTGATTAGCTAATTTATATAGATATAGAATAGTATTAATTTGTGATAAATATACTTCACCAATATTATTACTTAGTTTAATAATATTACCTCTGATTCTCTTATAACAACTAGTAGGTGTGTAATATTTAAAACTATCTTTATCAATAACTCTATCACTAGCAAGAAGTGTACTAATACTATCATTATAATTAGTATGTAGATTACTTAAATTCATAAGATTATTATTCTTGCTAAACTCTAAGAAATCTAAACTATTTACATCAATTGGATTATTAATTCTTTCACATATTGTAGAATCAATAATTGTTCCACTACGACTTAAATAATTATCGTTATTAACAATAGTAACAAAATCAATCTTTTCTTTACTATCTCTAGTTAGATTAATAATTTCATTAGCAAATAAATGTAATAAAGCATGGTGATTTATATCTTTTTTACCTTCTAAAATATTTAAATACAAAGTATTACCATTTCTTACACCAATAACTTTATTAGTTAAAACATCATTTTCATAGATACCTATTTGAACACTATTTTTATCTAAAATAGAGTAGTGTAACAAATCATTACCAACAGCACCTACACGATACAAAGAATCATTTATATTACGATAAGCATCTTGATTATAATTATCTAATGTTTCAATTCTATATTGTTCATTACGATAATTTAAATATGGAATACTACTAGATACTCTTTGATGACCTTTAATAAATAATTCTGTTAATATTTCAATTCTCTTATCAGGATCTTTTTCTTCGTAATAACCATCTTTATATATATCTTCGATAATTATTCTATCTAAAGATTTAATAACAGTATAATAGTTGTTGTCCAATGATTTTAATTCATTATACATTCTTATTAAAGTAGCATTTTTAGGAACTCTCTTAAGTATTTCATTCCATTTAGAAATAATAATACCTAAAGAATCAACAACTCCTTCATAATAACCATCTACTAACATAATTAAGTTTTTCTTGTTTATCAAGAAGTCATATAAACTTTGATAATCAAAATCATTATCACTTAAATCAAAACCATTAAATACTTTTTCTAAATCTTCTAATGATAATACATGTTTTTTAAGTTCATAATATCTATTATTAATAGGGAAGATAAAGTCATAATTATCTACTGCTTTATAATACTCATGAGCATGATAACTCTTAACTTTTTCTTCATCCATATTCTTATTAATAAACTTCTTTGTTTTATTAATAATATTATCTAATATATCTAAGTATTTAACATATTCTAAAATATCATTAATATTATATAAATCTAAATCATCTTTATATAGAAAAGTTTGAGTATCATTATTGATATTTAATTCACCATTTAGTTTTCTAACTAAACTATTTAAATATTTTAATTCTTTCTTTTTGTTATTAGTTAGATCAAAAGAAACATCAGTATTAAAACAAATACATTCCATCAATTCCTTTATTTGGGAACTATCATATTTAGTTTTATATTTATCAAGTTTTTTATTAATAAACTCAACATCATCTAAATCATCTAAATAATCTAAATATCTTTCTGTATCTTTTGGTTTATCAATACCTAGTTTACTTAAACAATTATCTCGATTAAATCTTTCGTTTGTAATTGGAATTAAAACATGTTCTAATATTTCATCAAAATCTACTTCAGCTTTAGCTAGATACTTTTTGTATTTATCTAAAATATTTAATACATCAAAACCTTCATTGTAATAGCACTTATATTCTTCTTTGTCATAATCTCTTAAAGTGCTAACAAATATTTTGAATTTTAACTTATCTAAGAATTCTCTTCCAACTTCTTTTCTCTTAGTGTATAAAACACTATCTTTAGGAACGAAGTTCTTTAGAACAACTTTTTCAAAATCTTTATTATATTCTGCTTGTTTATTATTTAAATATAAAGAAACAAAGTCCTTACAATAATCATAAATAATCTGTTTACTAGATAATTCATTAACTTTATATGTTCTCGTATAATTATATAGTTTTTCAATAATGTTATTATATGAATCAAAATTACTCTCTAACATTAAATATATTAAATTATCTAAGAAAGTATTCTTTTTAGCTTGAATAGCTAAATCATTAATATTTTCAATATAACCAATCTTTTCTAGATTACTTGTAATCTTTTTATTAATGTTTTGGAAAATACTAGAATTGTTTTCTCTAAAGAGAAGCATTCTTTCGTTAACAACTTCACTTTGTAAACTTCTAACATCATCTAAAGTAACATCACTATTACCATTATTTACAATACTAAGTGTAGTTTCTAATCCAAATACTAAATAACTAGCAATAACAGCTTTATAAGAAAGGATAGTAGGTACACTTTCTCTTTTAGAAAGAATTGATTTCATTCTAATGTTTTCATATAAATAGTTTATTTCATCAATATTAATTGAATTCCATAAATTATCATCAATACCAAATATTAACTGACAAATCTTTTTGTCTTGAAAAATACTTAAATCTGGATTCTTTTCTAAAGAATTATCAATAATATTAATAATATCAGTAGTATTTAGTTTGATTAACAATTCCTTTGAATCAATAATATCTAATATATTAATATCATTTTTATTAATTAAAGTAACTAATTCACAATTACTAATACACTTATTAATATAAGGTAGAGTAATATAATATAGAATATCCTCTTTATTTAAAAGATATAACATATTATAAATCATATTATGTTCAGACTTATAAAGTAGTACAGGGCTATCCAAGAAACCTTTAAAGAATATTTGATCTCTTTCTTCAATCTTAACATTCAAATTATCTATCTTATTAAATATTTTCTGATTTTGTAACATGTTAAAAGAAGATTTAAAACTTATTCTATTAAGTAATAACTCAATTGCATAAGAACTCATATCATTAATAAAATCATCATCTCTTAATGCATTTAAAATATCGTCTTCAGAATAACTATCATTAATAATTTCTACCATAATAGTATCTACAAAACGATTAAAAATAGAGTAGTTAGCAAGTATCTCTTTTTTTAATGCGTCATTTAAATCATTAAAAGGATTAACAGTAATACTATGTTTAGCACATTTTTTTAAATTATCAACGGAGAATAAAACATCAGCTTTATCCTTATTAAAATGATAAAGCTTTTCAAGAATAACACTAAACGTATATTCATCTAAATCTTCATCTTCGCTAATTTTAGCAATTTCTACAATACTAAATAAATCAGCATATTTAGAATCAAACTTACCAATATAATTATGATTCTTTAATAAATATTTATAAATACTTTCATTATCACTATTATCAAATATTAAACTATTATCTGCTACTAAACGTAGAAGTTTTTTATTGGTATCTACTAAGTTTTTAAAATCTTCAAACTTTTTATATTTTTTTAATAATAATTTTGTATAAGATTCCCTAGTAAATAATTTACATAAATTATAATCAGTAACATTTATACTTGATAAAAGGGAATATGAATAACTAAGAAAAATACTATGGTCATATATTTTTCCTTGTAATTTATCATTATTAATTATTTCTTCTAATACCTTATTAACTTTAAACTTTCCTGTTTGAGCTAAAGAATAATTAATTAACATATAATCTATATCACTAAATTTCTTTTTACTTCTCAAATAAGAAATCTTATCATCAATATGTATTGAATACCACATATCTTTATATAAATCATCATTCATAAAATCCTCATATAATGAATAATGATCTAGAATTTCTAATTTCACTTCTAATGGTGCATTAACCAAAAAAGAACTAATATAAGGATTATAAGCGAAATAGTTCTCACTATTTTTTGAACTAATTATTATTCTTAAATCATCAATAAAAGAAGAACTATTAATTAAATAGTTATTTACTTCTAAAAGACGTTTATTATCAATATCATTAAGTATAGAACATTCATATAAAGTTTTATGAACGATGTTTTCTAGTAATAATTTGTAATCTGTTAACTTCATACAAATACCTCCATATTATATAAAACATTATATCATAGAATAAAAAAAAGACTTCGCTAAATTAAGTCTTTTTTTATTCTTTCATCAAAACTGCATGAACGACAAATCTTTGATTGTTATCTAAACAAGTAGATAGGGTAAGAATCTTATCATCTTTACTTACTTGAACAGGTAACTCAGCTTCACTACGATCCTTTAACATTTTAAAGAACTTTTCTTTTTCTTTTTCTTCATCAGATAAGAATAGTGTAACTAAATAGTCGTTTGTAACATCAATACTATAAAAAGAGAAAATCTTCCATTTATACTCTTTATATAAAGTATTAAATGTAATAATTAAATTACTATCTTTTTTATAATAACTTTCTTCTTTAACTCTTTCTAAAGTACCAAACATAACTCCATTCATATATCTATTATGTGCAAATATTATTGTATTATCATCTAATTCATCAATACTATTTCTATAATCCATAAATACCCAACCATTTGGATCTTTATCTTTATAGAAATTTCTCTTTAAATAATATAAATCATCTGTAGTTTTAACAACTGGATAATCTATATTAGTACCTTTAACCTTAAGCCAACCAACGGTGTCTGAATTAACTTCCAATAATTTATTATAAGAATTAATAATCTTTCTTCCTTGTTCATCAACGACTTCCTCTTCCAAAGGAATACCTTCTTCATCAACACTAGGTTCTAATAAAGATTTAATCTCTTCTTGCATCTTGTAATTCTTTTTATTAGAACTGTAATCACTATAGAAAACAAAACCTAAAGCAACTACAACAATAGCTAATATTAAAACAGCACATATCTTTAGAGTAGTAAATGTTATTTGTGAAGCATAATTACGATTTATGAAATCTTCAGAATAAGCAAGATCCATTCTTATTTTATCTTTTTTATATCTAGCTTTTAATTCTTTATTATAATTCTTTAAATCTGCAATCTCATCTAAGTCTTCAACATCTTCATGAATTAAAATAACAATATTTTTAATATGTTCCTCAACCAAAATATTTACGATCGTTTTAATATTACTCAAAGATGCTTTATCAAAATGGATACTTTTTAAATATTTATTAACATTACAAAAGTTTCTAAAATCTTCAATATCATCATCCGTAATAATAGCACCAAAACTAATACTATTCTTATAATACATCTTCGAATATGACATTAAATCATTTTCGGCCATGAACTTACTAGTAAATAATACTTCATTTCTTGAATCAACTTTAATATCATTTTTATCAAGTAACTCTAACATAAACTGAGCTATTGAAAAACATTCTAACTTTTTAATCTTATTGCTACTAATTATTTTTTCACAAAGTGAATAGGTAAGATTATCATCTTCTTCGATTTTTAAAGTGTCAATACCGTCAACCTTAAACAATAAATCTACAACAATTAAAGCTAACTCATTGTTACTAACAACAATGTTTTTAACAGCTTTTTCTTTAATTAAATCATCAATAAAAAGTCCAACAACTTTTTTATTTTCTTCTATATACTCATCACTAAATACTAGTTCATTATTGGAAATAACGTTAGTATTTAATAAATTTGGTTCTGAAAGCTTTTTAGTTCTATATTTAAAAAAGAGAGTGTCTTTGTCAATTTTGATAGCAATTTTCTTCATGTAACCACCTCTCTATTTTATACTTTATCTATACTATATAATAACACAAATTGTAAAGAATTCAAAAAAAAATAACACAAGTATCAAAAACATGTTATAATATAATCAGAATAAAATAAGTATAGGAGAGTTATTATGAAGAAAACAAAAAAATTGTTATTATTATTCGCATTAATGCTAGGGGGATTGCTTTTCGCTACTGAGGTTAAAGCTAATAAACAAGCATGGTATCTTGAAAAAGCAAGTTTGGTTTGTGATCCACAAGCAATGACACCAGGTAGTAAAGCAACATGCTACTATTTTGGTACACAAAAAACAGGAGAATATGACACAGCAAATACAGGATTCTATCTATATATGTATACTACACAAAACCTTGTGTTAAAAAATGTAGAAATCAACCCAAATGTTAAGAATGCTGGTACAGTATTTGTATCTAACAATGGTACAAGTGAATCAGCAATAAGTCAAGCTCCAACTAATATGCCAGCTGATTTAAAGACATATTTCAAATGTAATATTAAATCAACTAAAAACAAAAATAAAAATAGTTCAGCATGTGGAGTATTCTATACACACGATGGTAAAGAAGATGCTTTCACAAAAGACAGTATGAAAATATATGGTTGGTTAAATCAACATACTGATTTAGTTACTGCTTTAACTATCGAACCATCAAATGCTGTAGTTCTTGGTTCAATTGAAGTTGAACTTCCAAAAAATAACAACATTGAAGGTTGTGGAGAATTATGTATAGCTAACTATGGTGTTGCAGATGCAACAGACTGGAAGAGCGCAGACTGTGTTAACGATTCAGCAGCTTTAAAAGGATGGGATGGACAAACTTCTTGTAGTAGTTCAGGCGTTACATCAGTTACACCTAATTCTGTAAATCAAAACATGGTTGATGGAGACTTCAACTGCTATGAATTAACATTAAAAACAGTAGTTCCTCAAAATACTCAAACAGGAGCATTCGTATCATATGCTATTCTAGCAGCTGGTGCATTAATTGCTATTAGTGCAGTAACAATTTCTAAGAAACATAATAAATTACAAAGAATATAATAAAAAGACCCTAGTGGTCTTTTTTTATGGAAAAACATCACTAAATATGTTAATATATATATAGGAAAGGATATGGTATTATGGCAACAGTTAAGAAAAACGAAAGATTTGTTCCAATTAAGAATTATATTATCGTCTTTTTAATAGTTATTGGTGCCATAGCATTAGCTTTGTATGCTTTTAGTTGGCATAAAGTAATCAAAGAAAATCGCTTATCAACATCATATCTTATCGAATCTAAAACTGTATCAAATGAAATACAAGGCTTAGAAGGACTAAATGATGTATTATCAGAAGTCTCACCAACATATTACTTGTACATTAGTTATACAGGATCAGAAGAAATCTACAAAATGGAAAAAGAACTAGCTTCTTTGATAAATAAATACAAATTAGAGGATGAAGTATACTTCTTAAATGTTACATCAATAAAAGATGATAACGATTTAGTAAAACAAGTAAATGAAGCTTTAAATCTAGATGATCAAGTAAAACACATTCCAACAATTATCTATTATAGTGATGGTAAGGTAGTTGACATAATTTCTAAAGATGGTAATAATATTATGGACATTGGTGATTTTCAAAAACTATTAGATAAAAATAAAATAGAAAAAGACCGATAGGTCTTTTTTATTAGGAGGATAAAATGATCAACGTAGTATTATTTGAACCAGAAATACCAGGGAATACTGGAAACATAATGAGAACTTGTGTTGCAACAAATTCCATCTTACATTTAATAAAACCACTTGGTTTTTCTCTAGATGAAAAATATATTAGAAGAAGTGGAGTTAATTATATAGATAAATGTGAGTATCATGTTTATGAAGATTGGAATGATTTTTATAATCAAAATAAAGAGAAGGGTGAATTCTTCTTTCTAACTAGATATGGACATAAACCACATACCTCTTTTGATTATAGTGATTCTGAAAAAAACTTATTTTTTGTTTTTGGTAAAGAATCAACCGGTATTCCAAGATGGATTTTAAAACCACACTTAGATAAATGTATGCGTATGCCAATGACTGCTAACGTTAGAGCATTGAATTTATCTAATACTGTAGCTATTATGGTCTATGAAGCTCTTCGTCAACAAGATTATAACGATTTACTAAGAGATGAACCAACTATTAACGAGCACAAAGGCCCACACTTTATTGAAGATTATGACGAATAATCTTTTTTTATGCTATAATTAAAGAAGGTAGGGTGATTATATGTATACTCCTTTGGATATAAAAAATAGATATACAAATTTATACAACAATCTCCTAAAAGAACTTAAAAGATACTACACCAAAAACAAAGTACAAGAGCCATCTAGACCAAACGGAGAATTGTATTTAGAAGAATTAGCATTTATTCAAAGATTAGATTTGAATTTTAGTGGGATATTATCGTTTAAAATTGGCAACAAGGCTTTTCCAGAATATTTAACAGGTCTAAAAAAACTAAGAATAAAATCTCCTTGCCGTGTATCACTTGATTTTTTAAGTTTAATACCAAATAAAGAACAAATAACAGATTTAACTATTGACGGAAGTGATTTCGTTTCCCTAGATTTAACAGCTTTTACTAATCTTAAATATTTAGAAATAATTAATAATAAAGATTTACGAACAATAAAAGGATTAATGGATTTAAAAAATATTGTAGACTTAGAATTCTATAATAATCCATTAGTAAATGAAAAAGAAGCATGTGAGTTCATTGTATCAGTGATGCATAACGATAATGAAATTAATACAGATATTTTATACTACAAAAGAATTGTAGCAATGATAAGGAAAAAATATAGTAACCACCGAGATAGCTTTAGGAATGCTAATTGGATAGAAGCTATTCAAGCTGGTTTAAAGGATCATCAAATAATTAAACATTCAACTCTAGAAACTGGTAAATTCTATGCTAGATTAAGTGACATTATAGATGAAATAACACCGTCTGTATCCACAGACTTAGAAGATATCTTCTTGATATATTCCTGGATTGTTCAAAACGTCGCTTACGATAAAGAATGTTTAAAAAGTAAACTTAAAATGGCTAGTAAAGAAACCACTTTAAACTTTGGTGGCAAAATCCAAAAAATAAGAATGGCTTATGGTTCTATTGGTGGAACTAATGGAGCATTCAATGCAATCTATGGAAAGACAGTAGTTTGCCAAGGATTTACTAAAATATTCCAAATGCTTCTTAAAGCATATGATTATAATATAGATACTTTTGATGAATTAGCTTACTGTGAAACAGACCACAATGTAAAAATTGTTCCTTTAAAAGATGTTAAAGGAGAAGCAAGAAAAAGAATAAATCATTCGATTATTAGAATCATCTTAGATGGTGAATCTTATTTTTGCGATACCACAAATGAAAGAACTATTGATGGAGAAGTAAGTCAAAAAAGATTTATGAGAACTTATGAAGAATTAACTTCATCTTGGTATCCATCTGAATGCCAATATCCGGGTTTATCAACCCCTTTAACCGAAGCTGAAAGAGAAACACTATCCAATCTAAAAATGTCTCATAACATACCTTATAATTATGAAATAAAAGCAGGTAAGATGATGGAAAGATTTGATTTACATCTTAATTCCGATAGTGAAGACATTCAAATAGAAAAATCAGTAAAACTATCTCAAGTAGAAGACTTATTATTACTTGGAATTATTAATAACGAAGTACTAAGATTAATAAATAGTAAAATTGAAGCGGAATACTTAGAAATAAAACAAAGAAAAAATATGAAGAGGTGATTTAATGAATTGTAAATACTGTGGAGCTGCCTTACCAACCTATGGTGGCGTATGTCCGGAATGTGGTCGTATGATTCCAATCTCTCAACAAACAGAAATGAAACGTATGTTAGATCCAAAATGGAACCAATATCGTAACAAAAATACGGCTGAATATAAAAAAGCCTCTAATAACGATACCTTTAGTAATGATACAAGAACAGGCAAAATGGTCTTAATAGCAATCGGTATCATAATCCTATTAATTATCTTTGCTATTATAAGAAGTCATTCATAATTGAAAAACCTTGCATAATTTTTAAAGTATGATATAATCTAGTTGACAGATTTAAGTGGGCGTAATATCCCACTTTTATTATTATTTTAAAGAGGTGAATCATGAATAGAATATTAGAAGAAATCAAAAAATCTATTACCGAACCAATGAAAGAAATGGACATCATTGTTGACTCAGTTACTTACGAAAAAGAAGGTAATTATACTTTCTTGCGTATTGAATTAGATCGAGTAAATGGTTTAGATTTAGATACTATTGTAGAAGCAACTAATGTTATCAATCCAATTATTGATAAATTAGATTTAATTGATGATTCATATATCTTAGATATATCTAGTAAAGAAAAAGGAAGTGTTTAAAATGCCAAGAAAGAAAAAAGACATGGTAGAAGAAACAGGACATATGGATCCAGTTGCTTTTATCAAAGCTGTTAAAGATATTACAGCTGAAAAAGGAATTTCTGAAGATGTAGTATTTGATGCTATGGAATTAGCATTAGCTACAGCTTACAAGAAAAACTTTGGTTCTAAAACAAATGTAAAAGTAAACATTGACCGTAATACAGGGGAAATCAAAGTTATGTCATACTATGTAGTAGTAGACGAAATCGATGAAGGAGATACTATTATTGATGAAGAAGGTAACGAAGTAGAC
>JAEEGL015754347.1_pt1 | contig 29735 bp, 29 predicted proteins | sample 9134231 | NCBI WGS metagenome assembly JAEEGL01 (sample SAMN16246548, study PRJNA631951) | gut metagenome | biome: gut microbiome; feature: rumen; material: fiber-attached | host: Bos | place: Iran: Karaj | collected 2018-10
CACAGGCATTGAATCAGGATAATCCCTACGACAATATGCGATGGGATTTTGCCAAGAAACTGATTGAATCGGAAAGATATAAGTTAGAACCGCCATTGGATCATTTAGGCTATAAGGAATGTGGTAAAGAGAATGATAGCTTTGTGGCGAGACTGGAATATGCTCGAAAAAAACATGCACTTCCAATTATCCGCACGCACTCAGGCCCCTATAATCCAAATAGGATGGAGGCACTGAAGGAGTATAATTCTTGGTGTAGGGATTTGGCCCAGAGCCAGCTGTTAGACGTGCTTTCAATAGGTAGTTCGCAGTTGACTCAATCGAATTTCGGAGAGAATTGGGAAGGTAAGGCTAATGGTGGCGGTGTGCCAGTCAACTCTGAACTAGAATATATGGCTATCAGAGAGAATGCCAAACCAATGCTAGTGAGAACCTACTCAGGAACAAAAGATGTGCCAGGGCTAGCCAAGATTCATGAAAGGGCATTGAATATCTCATGGCACGCTTTGAGCTTCTGGTGGTTTGATGAACTTGACGGTAGAGGACATAATAGTCTTCTGGATAACTTGAAGGAACACTTTGATGCGGTACGCTGGATTGTGACATCTGGGAAACCAGTAGAACCGAATGTACCACATCACTTTGCATTCCGTGGTGCTGACGATATTACTTATATCATAACAGGCTATTTGGCAGCTAAGGCATGTAAGAAACTTGGTGTACGTCACATGATTTTGCAGAATATGCTGAATACGCCTAAATATACTATTGGTGTACAGGATTTGGCAAAAGGAAGGACGATGCTGAAATTGGTGCGTGAACTGGAGGATGATAATTTCCATGTCAGCTTACAGTCTCGTGCGGGTTTGGACTATTTCGCTCCTGATTTGGAAGAAGCTAAAGTTCAGTTGGCAGCAGTTACCTGTTTGATGGATGATTTGGAGCCGGAAAACGAAAACAGCCCAGAGATTATCCATGTGGTGAATTATAGTGAGGCTGTACGATTGGCAACACCTCCTATCATCAAGGACAGCATCAGGATTACGCTCAATGCACTTCGTGAATACAGATTGGCTCGTGCTTTTGGGAAGGTGCCAAATATGAAGTTTGATAAAAAAGCGCAAGAGCGTTACGACTCGCTTTATGCGGAAGCAAAAGCTGCCATAGAACTGCTGGAAGCAAACATTCCGAACCTATATACACCTGAAGGCTTCTACAAGGTATTTGTAGAGGGATTCCTGCCTGTTCCGTATCTGATGGATCAGGAGAGGAAATTCCCAAAGGCAAGAATGTGGCACACGGCCATTAAGAATGGTGGTATCAGAGTTATAGATGATGACGGAAAGATAATTGATACCGTAGTGAGATATCGAAAAATTTTAGCAAACATGAATTAATATTCTCTTATGGATAAACCAATACCTTTACATCAGATATATTCACAGCGTGAGGACTTCGTCATTGTGGCACTGACAGGTATTACTGGCAGTGGATGCTCGAACTTTGCTGATATGATGGCGATGAACTTTGGGCAATGGCACGACAATAAACTGATTCGACCATTCGAAGAAATTGCTAAGACACCTTCAGACAGCAAGCAATGCGAAGTCTTTAAGCGTGAATATGAACGTTGCTACTTGGTGAGCAGAAAGTATGAGCCGTTTAAGATTATCAAGTACAAGAATGTGTTGATATTCTACATGCTGAAAGAACTGTTTGGTAAGTATCATAATGTAAAGGAGGTTGTAGCCCATCTGTCAGCATTGTTGGCATATAAGTTCCACCATAGCCACAAAGGGAAGGAATCGTACGAGTACGATGTGGACAGTCATTTCACGGAAGAAACCATCATGGGATGGAGACTTACGGAAAGACTTATCAACAGATTCAGCCAGATGTCTGCACTTGAGCATTCGTGTATTGCAAATGAGGCACAAGGTAAAGAGACGAATGAGCGATTGGAACTGAGGAAGATGGAGGCAGACATATTCTTTGATGCGGAATTTGAGGATTTCTGCAATAAACTCTATGATGAGATGAAGAGACGTGATTACTACTCCAAAAATTTCTTTGTCCATCGACTCGCTACAGCCATTCGAGCAACCGGTGAATCGGAAAAGACATATCCAGATTTTAAGGATAGTCACGATAGTAATCATGTGTTTGACGTGGTTGAACTGATAAACCAGATAATCAAAGGTTATCATCTCAACGATAAGAATGCTAAACGTCGTTTTGTTATTGACTCTGTGCGTAACTCATTGGAGATACTCTACCTGCGCGAACGGTATAATGCGTTCTATATGGTGGCCATCCATAATGATGGTCATGAAGAAGTTTTGCTGCGGGATAAGGTTTCTAACTATGCTGATGGGGATAGACTGGGTGCAATCTGTGGGAATATCACTGCACTGAGTAGCCATGAGAATAAGCTTGATGACTTTGAGCATGGACAGTTCTTCGCACCAGATTTGCAGCGATGTGTGTCGGAGAGCGAGTTGCATATAGCCTACAATACATTAGAGGGACTTCAGAGAGAGGAAGAAAGTATTAAGAAAGGGGGACACGGCAGGGAGGAGTTGGAGTTCGCTAACAATTCATTCTATACTTACGGGGAGCAATGGATGAAATATTCTGCACTTATCTCACGGCCAGGTTTGGTAACACCAACGCGGGACGAGAGATGTATGTCGATAGCATACGTAGCAAAGTTTAATTCTGGCTGTCTCTCTCGACAGGTGGGCTGTGTTATTATAGACGAGGAGAAAGCGGTTCAGTCGGTAGGATGGAACGACCCACCTGCACCACAATTGCCTTGTAATCTTCGAGACTTTGGAGGACTGTTTGAAGCACAGAAGGTATATCTGGATGCTGGCGATAAGGAGGATAAGTTGCTATATAAAGTTTATAGCAAGTTTGAACTGGCTGACACAAAGCCATATCCCAAGCATGATGAAGGTGGCAATGTGGTTGGCACATACGGAAATGGATTTTGTGACTGCATGGGACATGACTGTAGCCAGGAAGTGTCACAAAAACTTGCTGAAAACGGATTGAAGTATGCCTATTGCTTCCGCTCCCGATATAATACTTATAAGGAGAACAAAGATGCAGTAAATACAAGGTCACTCCATGCAGAGGAGAATACCATGTTGCGTCTGGCGCGTCAAGGGGGCATGGGACTGAAGGGTGGTACTATGTATGTTACGGCCTCGCCATGTGTACTTTGTTCGAAGAAAGCCTACCAGATTGGAATACGGGACATTGTTTATCTTGACCCATATACAGACATAGCTCCGGAATTGATTTTGAAGTGTGGTTTTGATATGCCGAGACTAAGGGCTTTCAGAGGAGCGATAGGTGGTACGTTCTATAAATTATACCAACCATTCATCCCGTATAAGGATGAGTTGAAGATTTGGGAAGAGATGACGGAGAAAGGAGTTGAGGCATGAGACGCATTGATATACAGGAGTTGATATTTCGCATTTTGGAGGAAGATGCTCGTCTAAGTTTTATCTCAAACTATCAGATGTACTTGATCCATCGAAATCTGCTACAGGAGAATCTTTTCAGTGATTTTGGATCTAGTGCTCTGTATCGTATGGTGGCTGAATACCCAAATGATATAAAAGTATCTGTAAAAGGAATAGAAATTGTGCATATAGAGCAGTTCTATACGGCTCTTGACAACAACCTTCGTTTCAGTAAAAGTGAGAGGACTAAAGAACTGATGGCGAAAGTATGGAAGGACGTAAAAGACAAATAGGAGATGGAAAAGTGTAAACGAATCATGGATAGTGTACATGGATATATCACGATACCCGAGACGTATTGTGACCGTATCCTTGATACTCCTTATTTCCAACGCCTTCGCCGGGTAGAGCAGACATCTGCTCGGACACTGTTTCCAAGTGCTCGCCACGACAGGTTTATTCATTCGCTGGGTGTATTCCACTTGGGATATCGCCTTTGTCAATGCTTGGAAGAAAAGAATAAAGCCGATGAAAAGGATGGCAACAAAAATAAATATGACTATCCTGAAGATTGGGACAAAGTGTTTGAAAGTTTCCGCCTTTCATGTTTACTACATGATGTTGGACATTCGCCATTTTCTCATACTTTTGAGAACTACTATGATAATGGGGATGACAATCTGCGAAAAGCATTGGTATCTTTGGTAGAGGATGAAAATTTTGATGCAGAATGGTCAAAATATATTAAAGATTCAAAGCCTCATGAAATCATGAGCGCATACGTTGCACTGAGTGTCTATCGTGACTTTATTAAAGAAAGGAAAGCATATCCTGACTTGATAGCCCGAATGATAGTTGGTTGCCGTTATCCTGATGAAAGGAATGAAAGCTTCAAGAATGCATTTATTGAATTGCTGCATAGTGATGTGTTGGACGTGGACGGTCTTGATTATGCATGCCGTGATGTGTGGGCTTCAGGGTATAGCACATTCACTATTGATGTAGATCGTCTTTTGAGTTCTGTCTATGTCGTAAAAGACAAGAACGATGGAAATAAGTTCACGGTCTGTTATTCGACAAAGGCCATCAACGAAATTATCAGTGTTCTTGGAGTGAAGAGTTTCCAGTCTGCTTATGTTTTCTGCCATCATATCGTTGTGTATGAGCAAACACTTCTTGTAAAGGCGATGGAGTCAGCTGCGATGTTTGTGCTGGGCAAGAATTATAAGGCCTATGCAGACCAAGAGTTGCGAACAGCAGCATTGCGGTCGTTATGCGATTATAATAGCATGCTCAAGACCACAATTTTTGAGAGTGATAAAGGGAAATTCCCATTACTCCACCCTTCGGATGATGATTTTGTACGACTGATGAAATTTATTCCTGACGACTACTATGTGCAGCAATGGCTGAGTAGGACATACGATCTTGTTCCGTTGTGGAAGTCTGTCGTGGAATGTCGCGTATATTTCAAGGAATTGCTAAAAGAAAGCGACTTCGTGAATTTCCTGAATAGTGAAAACTGTCAACAATTTATTGCGAAACAGTTTAATTACGAGGAGCATAGAGTATGGCTTTGTTCGGATATTGGCCCAAAGGACAAGGTGTACAAGTCTTCTGACATCATACTCTATGTAAATAATAGTCCGGAGCGGTTTTCAGATCTTTTCATGGGGGATAAATTGCAAGTAGCTCATACTGAGTCGGATTTCGTGTATTATTTTGTACCACCTTTTACTAATGGTCAGCCTACTAAGGTTGATGATATTATTAATGCGATAATCGCATATTATAAAGAACAAAAAGCGGCATTGGCATAAATTATGGCAGAAGATTCTTTAAGGAATAAGACTGTTAAAGGTACACTCTGGAGTGCAGCCGATGCGTTTCTGGGACAAGGGGTAACCTTCTTGGTCGGTGTAATTCTGGCCAGAATGCTTACACCTGCTGAATATGGTTTGATAGGTATTGTACTAATTTTTACCATCATATTAAGTGGAGTCGTAGATAGTGGTTTCTCAAATGCGCTAATTCGTAAGAAGGATACTACTGACGAGGATTATAATACCATGTTCATTACCAATATGGTAATGAGCATAGCCATGTTTTGTTTGTTATATGCATCGGCACCTTTTATAGCACATTTTTTTGGACGAGAAGAACTTATTGCACTCTGTCGTGTGATGGGATTAATTCTTATTATTCAGGCATTGTCCATTACCCAGACGACAATTTTAACTAAGCAAATTGATTTTAAAACAAAAACCAAAGCGTCATTAGTATCTGCAGTGTTGAGTGGTTTTGTGGGTATCGGCATGGCCTATGTTGATTTAGGTGTATGGGCTTTGGTCGGGCAACAAATATCTAGGAATGTTTTTTATACATTTAGTTTATGGATTCTTGTGCGTTGGTGGCCAAGATTCTCCTTCAACATGGATAGCTTTCGCTATATGTGGGGATTTGGTTGGAAGTTGATGATATCTGGCCTACTAAATAATATATGGAATCAATTGTATCAGGTTGTCGTTGGGAAATACTACAGTCCGGCAACGTTAGGTCAATATACAAGATCTAAGGAGTATGCAAATATTTTTTCATCCAACTTTACGACGATAATCCAGCGAGTTTCTTTTCCTGCCTTAGCCGAAGTTCAGAACGATACAGAGCGAATGGTTGCCGCTTATAGGAAAGTCATTAAATTGACAATGTTTGTCACAGCGTTAAGCATGATTATTTTAGGAGCTATATCAGAACCGCTCATCTATTGCTTGATAGGGCCCCAATGGGGAGAGGCCGCCTCTTATCTACCGTTAATTTGTTTGTCTATGGTGTTGTATCCACTACACTCTATAAATCTAAATATGCTACAGATACAGGGAAGAAGTGACATATTCTTATATTTGGAAATAATCAAGAAAATAATAGGAATAGTGCCATTACTCTTAGGAATCTTTGTGGGAATTTATTATATGTTATGGGGTGTTATCATAACTGGTATAATCGCATTTTTCCTAAATTCGTATTATACAGGAAAAAAATTGAATTATAGTTCTTGGATGCAACTTAAAGACATATCAGGCTCTTTTGCGTTGTCTTTCTTTATAGCGGTATGCATCTATTTCATGAAAGATCTTCCCTTCACTAATTGGGTTATATTACCTATACAAATAATAGTGGCGGGCATACTGCTTATTGCTGTTTGTGAAAAGAGTAAGATGGAAGAATATGTAGAATTGAAAGCCTTAACAGTGGCGTTCATAAAGAAGTTAAAGCACTAGACAGTTATATACAATGAATCAAATAAATTTCTTAGTTTGCGCACGTTGCTTCACTTATAACCATGCCCATTATATTGAGGATGCTATGAATGGGTTCTGTATGCAACAAACAAATTTCCCTTACGTATGCACTATTGTCGATGATTGCAGTACCGATGGTGAACAAGAAGTTATAAAAAAATATCTTCTTAAATATTTCGATTTAGAAGATAAAAACGTTGCAAGAAATGAAGAAACTGAAGATTACACTTTGTCATTTGCGCAGCATAAGGATAATCCCAATTGTTATTTCGCAGTTTATTTTTTGAAATATAATCATTATAGTATAAAGAAAACAAAATTTCCATATTTTTCAGAGTATTTTGATGTTGTTAAATATCAAGCCATGTGTGAGGGCGATGATTATTGGTCAAATCCGCATAAATTACAGTTACAGGTTGACTTTTTGGACGAAAACCCAGAAGTAGGGATGTGCTACACGAGATGTCGCTATTATTTTCAGGATAAGTCCAAATTCGCAAAAAATGCGTGGGGAGGTGGATCTGAGCGTTTTGAGGATTTAATAAAGAATAATACAGTCCCTACGGCGTCAGTCTTATATCGACAGGGTCTGTATGAACAGTATCAGAAAGATATCACTCCTAATGATAAGGGATGGATGTTAGGCGACTACCCGTTTTGGTTGTGGATTTCAAAAGTGCGTCAGATAAGGTTTCTTAATGAGGAAACATGTGTGTATAGGATTTTAGAGCACTCAGCATCCCAAAGAGACAATAAAAAAAGAAGGGCGGATTTTATAACGTCTGTGACCGATATTCAGTTCTTTTTTGCAGAAAGATATAACCAGAGAGAATTAGTGCCAATTGATAAGAGAGAAAGAGCTTTATTGATGGATGCCTTTTCGAATAAAGATTTTGAAGAAGTGATTCTTCAATATCATCAGATATATAAACCAGACTGGAAGACAACGATTAAATTTTTATTATCATTGTTGATGTCTAAGAAAGCTAAATGATTTTATAATTTTTTTCTTTAGGTAAAGCGATGAAAGATAACTGTATAAAGAAAGAGAAAAGAGAATTTTTAATATTTCTTCTTCTGATAAAAGCATTGTATGTTGCTGTAATTACGCTTTGCTTGCCAGAAGATTGGAAGATGTTCAGTTATGATAAGAATATTAACTTAATGAACCTTATCATTGAGATCCCTATTCTCTTCATTGAAATAGCTTTCTATATTTCGTCATTTCGACGAGACAATCCACTCGTTTTTTTAGCATCTGTTTTGTTTTGCATTTACATTATTCCAGTTAATTCAACATTATCTTTAAGTAATTATGACCCGAAATACTATTTCTTTTCAAATTTGTTCTGCATAGTTTTGTTGTTTTGTTTAGGTCGAGCTTCAAATAGGCTCCCCAAAAATGTTAATGAAGAAACCTCATCATCACTTTGGCACAGTAAAAGTTTCCTTTGGATTATGCGTGTACTAACCATTATTGTTAGTGTAGGTACCTTAATCTATGCGTATGCAATTCAAGGTGAAATTAATTTCTCTGCAATCTTTGAAGATGAGATGTATGAAAAAAGAGCTGAGTTCGCAGAGTTTTACTTAAATCATACAAATGGTTTTTTGGCATATTTCATCATTGTATGGAGAGGAATTACAAATACAATTCTGCTGATTTGTTTGTACGCATCATTAAAACAAAAAAAATGGTTTGATATTCTTCTCATCCTGTTTACGTATATGGTTTTATTCTCTTTATCTATGGAGAAATCTACCTTCTTACAACCTTTTATTGCCATTTTCATATACTTTGTTGAGAGAAAAGATCTTCTATCAAGAGTAAATGAACTTTTTATAAAAGGATATACTCTATTGTTGACAATAATTTTTATAGAAGGGAATATTTTATCAGAAGAGTCTTCGGTGTTATTTAAACCGTTTGTCTCAAGATTAAGTTATATGCCGAGTTATTTGAATCATACTTATTATTCTTTTTTCGAAAATAAATCAAAGATTTGGTTCACAAGTGATTTCTTTCCTTTCGATAGGTTTGTTAAGCTATTCATGCCGGCTCCTTGTCCTCAAGGTATGGTTAACACTATAAGTGAGAGGTGTTTTGATAGCTTAATTCCATCACCCAATACAGGATTGTTTGCGGAATCGTATGCGCAGATGGGTATTTGTGGTGTGTTGTTTTTCCCTTTGGCGATTGCATTTATATCGCGTATTTACGCGCAATTAGCTTATAATTATGGACTAGGTGGGTCTATGATTTTGCTGGCAGCGTTTAGCACATCGTTAACCAATACTGCAGTCTTTTCAACCATGGGCATGGTGCGACTTATAATATTTGCAATTGTTACATGGATAATGGTTAAACCTATAACATCAAAGATTAGAAAATGAAAATATTGCATATTACAGCAATTAATACATTGCGAGCTAGGAGCGGAATTCCCGCTGTGGTGAAGGGACTTTGTGAGCACCAAAACCTTATTGACGGGGTAGAGGCTAGAGCACTATCACTAAGAGCTGATGCAAAAGAGTCAGAATCGCCGTATTTTGACAATTTGGGAGAGAGAAGTTTTAATGAATATGTGACTGACTATAAACCAGATATTGTGATTATACACGATTTCTACTATTATCAATATGCAATAATAGGATTCTGGTTGAAAATACTCCATATTCCATTCGTGCAGGAACCTCACGGTGCATTCGGGCGACAAGCGATGCATAAATCCAGACTAAAAAAATGGATCGCCAACAACACTCTTTTCCGGGTACTTATTAAAGGTTCCAACGCTTTTATCTTTACCAACGAGGGCGAGAAGAATGATGCAGCATATAGTAAAAGAAAGGTGTATGTTGTTCCCAATGGCGTAGAAGAAAAAGTCGTTGACAGTCAAGCTGAAAAGAGCTATAACGGAGAAGAAGAGCCAACCTTCTACTTCTTGGGCAGATATGACATCAACCATAAAGGTCTGGACTATTTGTTTGATGCGCTGGATATTCTCGATTCAAAGGACGAGAAGATTATCGTAAACATGTACGGAATTGGAAGTGAAGAAGAAATAGCATACGTACACAACCGTATAGACAAAATCAGAAACCTCAAGGTTGAAGACAAAGGTACAATTTACGATGAAGAAAAAGTGAAGGCTTTGAGAAAGGCGAATATTTTGCTGCTAACATCAAGATACGAAGGGTCGCCAATGACGATTCTTGATGCCTTATCATACGGCAATCCTTGCCTTGTCACACCAGGAACGAATGTGGCTGAAGATATAGTATCTAACAACATTGGCTGGAAGACAGAGTTGAACGCGGAGGCTATAGCGGAATGTATTCTGAAGGCGAGAGAAGTGTATAGACAGAATTATACCAAATACTACGATAGGTGCAGGAAGTATGTGCTTGACAACTTCCTTTGGGATAAGATAGCGCAGCAGTCAGTAAAAGTATATAAAGACATAATCGGTTAGACAATGAATATATTATTATTAGGTGGTTTCGGTTTTATAGGGACGAACATCCTAAAGTATGCAGAGACGTTGGATGCAGACTATAGGGTAATAGTATTTGACCGTTTTCCAAGCCATTTGGACAACATCTCATTCTCGCGTGTAGATAAGGTTTATGCAGGAGATTTCTCAGATGAGTATCTGCTGGATAAGATCTTTACGGAGAACAAGATAAATATTGTGCTTCATTCTCTGAGCGCTAGTGTGCCATCTTCTTCGGTGGATAACATATTCGACTTGAAGTTCAATGTTATTCCCACGATTACACTATTGAATGTGATGAAAAAGCATAATGTGTTCAACATTGTCTTTATTTCTTCGGGTGGTGCTGTGTATGGCGATAATACTGTAAATGGGGATGGGCATAGCGAGGAGGACGTGCTTTTTCCAAAAAGTGCATATGGAGTGTCAAAGTTGGCCACAGAAAAGTATCTGTATTTATATCATACTCTATATGGCTTCAGAGTGTTAGTCACCCGATTGTCGAACCCTTACGGCCCTTATCATTACTCGCAGAAGCAAGGGGTGGTGAACATTGCATTAGAGAAGGCTTTGAAGGGTGAAGTGTTAGAGATATGGGGTGACGGTAACGGGAAGAAGGACTATATATTTATTACAGATTTCTGCAAGATACTCTTTAACCTAATCGCGAGAGATGAATACCAATATGAGGTTTTGAATATTGGGAGTGGAGCATTGCTTTCGGTCAACGAAATTGCAGAAGCGATAAGAGAGTCTGTTGCCAAAGGTTTCCAATGGGAGTATAAACAGGTTAACAACCTTGACGTGAAGTCGTTTAAGCTGAACTTGAACAAATTATTAGGTGTGTTAGGCGATTTTTCCTTTACAAGCTTTGAAGATGGTCTCTCCCAAACTCGCGAATGGTATCATACTAAGCAATTGTAATCTATGGTAAATAGAATATTAGTTCTTGTCTCAACGTACAATGGTGAAAAGTTTCTGTCCCAACAATTGGACAGCATTTTGGGACAACAGGGAGTAGATGTATCCATAATAGTCCGTGATGACGGCTCGAAGGATGGTACGACGGCGATACTTGAAGACTATTCATCAAGGTTCCCAAATGTTTCATATTTTCAAGGGGAGAATGTCGGACCATGTATGTCTTTTTTCGACCTGTTAAACCATACGGTGGGTTATGACTACTATGCTTTCTGTGATCAAGATGATGTATGGGACAGCGACAAGCTGGCAAAGGCAGTGGAAAAGTTGGAGAAACTCCCCAAAGACCAACCATTACTATACTGTTCAAATCTGAAGGTGGTTGACGAGAATCTGTTTTTTTGCCGAAAAGCTCATCAAAAGAGCTATCACCCTAAGAACAGGTACGCCGGGCTGGTAGATTTCTATGCTGTAGGTTGTACTGAAGTGTTCAACCAGAAAGCAGCGGACATGACAAGGGCGCATATACGTAAGGATTGTCTGATGCACGACTCCTGGATCTTTATGATTTGCAATTTCTTCGGATGTGTAGTTTATGACCATGATGCCCATATCAACTATCGCCAGCACGGGCATAATGTGGTGGGAACGAATAAGGACAGTCTCAGTAAACTGAAGGCCAGAGTTGAACGAGCGGCTGACCGTTCGGTGCAGCCTAGATTGAAGAATGCTCAAATTCTCTTTGATGAATTCAGTGAAGAGTTGAGTCAGAAGGATCATAGTAAGATATCAAAAATGGCGAACTATAAGGACAGTTTTGTTGACTGGATGAAATTGCTATTTGATTTTGGAATCAGATCGAATCATTGGGGAGGCGATGTTCGGTACAGGTTGTTATTGTTGTTAAGAGAAATATAATATAATCGAGATATGGCAAATCCCGGATTAGCAATAAAGTTTTATAGATTAGAAAGGTGGTTTTATCTTCATAAGATGCAGCCTCTAGCTGCTATTGTATTCAGAACGATGCAGATTTTTTTGGGGTGTACAATACCCTACACTTGTGACATACAGGGGGGGGTACAAATAGCCCATTGGCATGGAGTCGTATTTGTTCATAAGCTTACAGTAGGCGAAGGCACAATTATTTACCAACACGTCACTTTGGGCGGATATAAAGGACAGTTTGGACCAACCATCGGAAAGAACTGTGTGATAGGTGCAGGTGCGGTTGTGTTAGGCGAAATCAAAGTGGGTGATAATGTCAAGATTGGGGCTAACGCTGTGGTACTGAAGGATGTTCCTGACAATTGTACCGTCGTAGGCGTACCAGGAAAGATAATAAAACAAGGATAGAAAAATAATGCTTAGAATAGTAGGCGACTGTAATTTTGCTGATGGTTTCTTCGATATGGGATTCGGGACAGGTACTTCCATCAAGAAGGGAGCCAATCCGTTCCAATATATCAAGGGGAAAGAAAGCCAGGACTTCTGGATAGGTAACTTTGAGTGTGTTTGCTCAGATATCTCTAACAAAGAGGGTACAGAAGCAAAACAGTTTATTATTGCCCCAGAAGACGGTAAAAGCATCAAACACCTAGATTTCTACGGGGTGGCTAACAACCATGTGATGCAACATGGAGCAGATGCTTATCGTTCTATGGTAAGCTATCTGGAGAAGAGGGGGGTGGATTACGCAGGTACCGAGAAAAGAAGAAGTTCTACATTTGAGCATCAAGGTAAAAAGGTTTCTGTAACTGTGTTTAACCAACGGCCTGAGAACTTCACTAAACCTCCATTGTATTGGGCAATGCCGGAATATGAGGAAGTGAGAAAAGAATTGCAGGCGCAACAGGCCGACTACCGCATAGTGTATGTTCATTGGGGGGGGAGTTTATCAATTATCCCTATAATGACCAAAAACAGTTTGTTCATTCTTTAGTTGAATGTGGGGCTGACCTTGTAATTGGTATGCATCCGCACGTGATGCAGGGATTCGAGGTCTATAATGGTAAGTATATCTTCTACTCATTAGGTAATTGTGTGTTCAATATGCCTTGGGAGCCGACCAAGTATTCACTGCAGGTCAACGTGGATTTGACAACCAGTGAGGTTAGTTATAAGTATTTGCATATTGGAGCAGACTATTTCCCGAAATATATAGAACAGGTTCCTGAGAAATATTCGATGGAATATCTGAATACGTTAATTGGCATTTGTGAAGATGATGAGAAGTATTTCATTAAAGCTCAGAAGGCTTTGAACGAATATAGGAAGGCTAATAAAAAGGAGATTATAAAGAATGTAAGGAAGCTCAACTTTACAGACTTTTCCTCAATGATTATTGATTTTATTAAACGAAGATTTTCATAAATATGTTTCATCCTACTTTAATGACTGGGGGGGTAAATATCTGTTCCTCCCGCTTGTAAAATTTTGTGAGTGGTGGGGTAATCATTTCCCTGTGTCTCTAATCAAATTGCGTTACCGTTTAGTTTTCAAGAAACCCATTGATTTGAAGAATCCAAAGGATTTGAATGAGAAGATACTTTGGGCGAAGTTGTTCTCTGACACGTCAAAATGGACAGAATTAGCTGACAAGTACAAGGTAAGGAAATACGTTGAAGACTTGGGTCTAGGGAAGTATCTTGTTAAGTTGTACGCAGTATGGTATGATGCTTCTGAGGTTAACTTTGACGCTCTCCCTGAAACCTTTATTATTAAAGCCAACAATGGTGATGGTAAGGGAACGAACAAGATTATCAGAAAATCGGAATTAACAGAAGGGAAGAAGGCAGAACTAGTGGAGATGATTGACGAATGGTTGCATAGAAAGAATATCGGAGCATTGCACGCTGAGCCTCAGTACAAAGGAATGAAGCCTTGTGTGATAGCAGAAGAAGTATTGCCTTTAGACCCTGGTGCAAATTCTCTCACAGACTATAAAATTTGGTGCTTTTATGGTAAAGCTCATTATGTGTGGGTATGTAATGATAGAAACGACGGGGGGAATAGTGCTCACGTGATGACATATGATTTGAATTGGAACGCACACCCAGAGTTCTCTGTATTCAATTCTGATTACTTGAAAGGAGAAATCATTCCGCGTCCAGATAACCTAGATGAAATGCTGACTGTTGCAGAAAAACTATCTCAAGGATTCCCTGAATTGCGTGTGGATATGTACAATGTACAAGGAAAAGTATATTTTGGAGAACTTACGTTCACTTCGCAAGGCGGCTTCATGGATTTCTATACGCCAGAGTTCAATATGGCGCTTGGGAATAAGTTTGATATCAAAGATTTTCCTGTGAAAAAGAATAAATAAGAAAAGTGAATATGTCGAGATTGGTAACCACGTTATTCTTTCTGCTGGCTGTAGCTGCGATGCCGGTTATGGCGTCATCTGTAATGGTTAAAAGTGATGCTGGCAAGAAAGAGGTGGTCTTGACTCGATGCAAATCACTGGATAAGCAACTGACGGAACCGAATGTAACGTATGTTGTCAAGAGGAAGCACAATCTGAAAGGAAAGGAGGTGTCTCTTCCACAAGGTTGCTGTTTGAAGTTCAAAGGAGGCCGCATTTCCAATGGAACACTTGTGGGATCAGAGACGATAATCGAAAATGGGAACGAAAATAGTTTTAAACTAATTGTTTTGAATGGCTCCTGGAAACCTGCTGCGGTAAGCCCTGAATGGTTCGGAGCAAAAGGGGACGGTGTAACGGATGATACTCGGGCCATCCAAAAAGCGGCTGATTTTGCTGCATCGTCTGTTTTGAGATTCACGGCCGGGAGGAGATACAAGTACACCAAGGGGATTTCAATTAAGGGAAATACAACTGTTGAAGGATATGGTTCCACCATTGTAAAAGCTTGCTACAGTGCTTTCCTTCGTAATGAGCATAGCAATACTGATATTGTAGATGAGAATATTTACATCAAGGGGTTGACTGGTAACACACTGAACGATTCCTACAGAGGTCTATGGCTCTGGATGGTAGGTGTGAAAGGTTTGGAAATAGCAGACTGCTCGTTTACCAATCACACACCTATTGACAAAGACCAGCATTCCCAGTGGTGTGTTACCATTTCTGGTGAGGATATGGAAGTTCGTTCTTGTCTTATTGATAATTCTGGAGGAGGATTGTTCTCAGACGGAATACATGTATATAATGCGACGAATTGCTCTATTCACGATTGCACTATTATAACCGAAGACGACTGTATAGGCTTCGCACCTGAAATACCAAAAGAGCAAGTGGAATATAGGAAGTTTAACCAGATTTCTAGAAATATCCGTATTTATGACAATAGACTTTCAGGAAATCGCAACTGCATCCGTTTCGAAGTGAGGGAGAATGCGCCAAAAGAGTATGCCTATCAGAACGTGACCGTGAGCAATAACACCCTTGTTGGAACTCCAACTCCGGTAAGTTCCTTCTTGTATTTGCATGATTACAGAAAGCAGACGGCGGTATTGAATTCTTCATTTGTTGTTGATGGCCTAAAGGTCGAAGGTCGTTTAATAGGGGAGGGTAGAAACTTTATTGAGGTGTTCGGAAAGAATCCAGTTACTCAGCCTCAAAACGTTGTAAACATCAAGGATGTTTCAATCTCAAATATCTCAGTAAACCTTTCTGGATATGAAAACTTCGTTAGATGTATAGGTGCAAGTAAGGTGAGATTGAGTGGATGCTCATTCCTTGCAACGGATAAATCGGATAGTCACATCGCAATACGAGACTGCGATGAGGTAGAAATTGAGGGTTGCGATTTTACTACATACACCCAATATCCGTTTATACAGGCTACGAACAGTTCGGGAACATTGAAAAGCAATAGAATTGAAAGACTCTCAACAGAAAAAGATGCTGGCATTGGTATTTACTTGGAGGCGTCTGAGAAAATGGAGGTCAAAGAGAATGAGATAAGTAATTTTTCAATAGGATTTCGCGACGGGCGGCAGGGAAAAAGAACGGATACAAACCGCTATGACCGTTGCCGACAGAACATCCAAAAGAAATAGCATAGTAACCATGACAAAAAGAGCAGTACATCTTGATGCCGTTGGCGGTCTATTAATAGTGTGGATGATCCTTGTCCACATACAGTCATTAACGCAAAGCGTTTTGATTAGGAATCGATATATGCCGTTGTTGTTTTGCTTTATGGCATGGTTCTTCTTCAAAGCAGGGATGTTCTTTCGAGAGAAACCACTACGAGAGGAATTGAAAGGAATATGGAAGAGATTGCTTCTGCCATATATCTTTTTCTCTGTAATTGGCGTACTGTGTGGGTTTGTTATAGAATGCGTATTAGGAACGGAAAGTATCCCCCACTACCTGCTGCGTTCAGCAGGGCAAGTGGTTAGATGGGGGGGGTAACTTCAAATATGCCGATTTGGTTCTTGCTCAGTCTTGCAGTTGTTAGGGTGTTGTTTCAGTTTGTACATAAGTATCATTTGGTTTATCCTGCAACGGGAATGGCTTTGCTAACTGCTTATTTACTATATAGGATGTCGGTTTTTGAACCATGCTATTTGGGGAACATATCATTAGGACTGTTCTTTTTTGGAGCTGGTTACTTGATGAAAGATTATCAATTCAATAAGATTGTGGTAATTGCTGCATTGGTCGTCTATGTGGTGTCCTTCATCTTTTTCCCGTCTAACGTGGATTTCAGGGCAAATATGCTAACGAGCGGTACTTATTGGGGATATATCATTTCTGCTGTCTTAGCAATCATATTATTGAATAATCTCTTCAAGGGGGTGCCTATTTTACAGATTCGGCCATTTGTCCATATAGGCGAACACTCAATGGCGTATTATTTATGTCATTGGCCGTTGATAACACTTAGCATTGGTCTTATAAAACATTGGAGCTCACCTTCAGACCTTGTATTGTGTTTTATTTCTATAGCAATATGTTTGGTCTGCTTGCCTTTATTGGGCAGACTGTTTCAAGTTGAACGACTTAGAAAGTTTATTGGAGAATAGTAGGAAATATGTTTAACAGAAGGAACTTGTGTTCCTTGAATTGGTGTTAACTAAATGAATCAGAATAGTTTGGTTTCTATTATTATGCCCACATACAAATGCGGGCGGTTTATAAAGGAAAGCATTGAAAGTGTTCAGGCACAGACATACCAGAATTGGGAGTTAATCGTTGTTGATGATTGTTCCGAGGATGGTACTGTAGGAACTGTACTTGAACTGAAAAAACAAGATGATAGAATATGTTTGTATCAGAACGCATCGAATAGTGGTGCGGCTGTATCAAGAAATGTTGCGCTTAAGAATGCTAAAGGAAGGTGGATAGCGTTTCTCGATAGTGATGATCTGTGGGAACCGGAGAAATTGGAGAAGCAAATACGGTTCATGGAAGAGAAGGGATATGCCTTCACTTATCATGAATATGTAGAGATTGATGAACAAGACAAAGAACTTGGCGTTAAGGTGAGCGGCAAGGAGCATGTGAACAAGTTTGATATGTTCGCATGCTGTTGGCCAGGATGTCTTTCCGTGATGTATGATGCAAAGAAGATAGGACTCATTCAAATAAACGACATCAAGAAGAACAATGATACAGCCATGTGGCTGAAGGTGATTCGGAAGGCGGATTGTTATTTACTGAAAGAATGCCTTGGAAAATATCGTCGCAGGGCAAATTCAATAACCCCCAAGCCTATATGGCAGCGTATCTGGGCTCATTACCCTTTATTTAGGGTGGCAGAAGAGATGCACCCATTTAGGGCAACATTTTGGGTGGTGATGAATGTATTTGGGAATGCGTATAAAAAATACCACTATATTAAGCGGTATTAACCTTGATTTGTGATGACTGAGATTGAACAGAAATTGTTTGCTTTGTTGCGGCAGGCTCTTTGGGGTACTCCATTTGAAGGTGAGATCACACCAAAGGAGGCTGGTGAGCTAATAGCTCTGGCTGAAAAACAAGCAATTTCAGGTATAATAATCGATGCGCTCATTAAGAAGAATGTACGCATGGAGCAGATGGCTCTGTTTGAAGCCATCGGATACTTGGAGCAAATCAAACAGGAAAACCAAAGGAAGAACCGCGAGGTGGCTAAGTTTGCCCGATTAATGGACGACACAGGAACGGAGTATGTCGTAGTAAAAGGGCAGACGATAGCGGTACATTATCCAGAGCCTTTAGTGAGAATGTCTGGGGATATAGACTTCTTGATCCATGATTATCAACAAACGACAAACGTACTGAAAGAGCATTGGGGTATAGACTTGCCACACCAAATGGTTGAAAAAGAGATTTCTTTTACGCATGGTGATATCTTGTATGAACTGCATACCTACCTGATTGACTTTGGAAGCAACAAACATAAACGATACTGGGAGCGAGCACTGGCTGAGAGTAAAACTGCAACCATTGAGATTGGTGGGGAAGAGGTGAAGGTTCTGGAACCTACGCTCTATGCTGTATATATCTTCATGCATCTGTTTTATCACTTTATTAAAGAAGGTATTGGCTTACGGCATCTTTGTGATTTGGCAGTAATGATGCATCATTATGCAGAGGAGATAGACAAAGAACGACTCACAGAGGTGTTACAGAATCTGGGGCTGCTAAAGACATTTCTTGCGTTCGGAACCCTTTTAGAGGATAATTTGGGTATGAAGGATTTTCCGTTGCCACTTTCTAGAAAGGACAGAAAGTTGCAGGGACGTATTATGAATGACATCATGCATAGTGGTAATTTCGGGCGTGGGAAACGAAATGTGCAGGAGGTCGGTTTAAGATACAAATTTGAAACGATGCTGTTTGTACTGTCGAACTGTATGCGATATTTCTCGCTGGCACCAAAAGAGTTGATGTTGATTCCTTATAGGAGGTTGGTGGTGAACTGGAGGTTGATGAAGTCATGAATGACCTATTTCTTTATCATGGTCTCTTGTTATAAGAGACATTTCCATGAAATGCAGTTGTTCATAGTTCGAAGTTATCTAACGAGGTATATAACAAAGCCACCAGTTAGGCTGTCAACTAACTGGTGGCAAAGTAAAGAGAATATAAGAATAATCGCATTAACCCTCGTAGTTATGATGCAAGCATAGCTACGAGGTGGTGGGATTAGCGAGACTCAGCATGAACCAACTCGGTGTCAACGTAGAATTCGTCAGTGCGCTGGTTACAGCCTCTGCAAAGTGGAGTAATATAGTGACTGTCGTCACCGGCACCAACCTTCTTGACATGTGCGCCAACAAGATTGTCCTAACGAAATCTATATACATATATGAATAATAGACTACAATGGTTATTCAAGAAAAAGCACATAAGAGAGCTACCTGAATACAAAAATAGTGCTGAGAAATCAAGTGTCATCCATTTGATAACAGTGAATGATGCCAACGATGTGAATCAGCATTTAGATAATTTGTTCAAAAACCCACCCCAGAACTTAGCCTTTAGGGGAGTGAATAATGCTTCATTCAAATTGTTCTCGACTATACAGAGAAGATGGTATTGGGATGGATTGGATGATATCTATGCTGATGTGCCTAGCTATGTCCAGCATCAGATCAACAAAGCGCGTTTGAACAAGTGCATCATGGAAAACCTGAGCCAAGATAACGATTATAATATTTTGGCTTTAATACAGCACTTCTGGGGTAACTCCAACTTGGTGGATTTTTCATACTCACCAGTTTCTGCGTTTTTCTTTGCCTGGGATAAGTACAAAGATAAATACCCTCAGGATGGCTCGTTGAATGATTATGTATCGTTGTATGTGGTGAACTATACGCATCCTGAGTTGGGAGGGCCTATCGAGATGAATTATTACGGTTCGCAAACTATTGAGAGAATGGCATCGCAGTCTGGTATACCTGCTGATAGAATTGATGCAGGGGAAGCTTTACAGAACCTTGTTTCTATTCCGTATATGAAGCTATGTGACGGAAAGAACGTTCAAGGTGGTCAGCATGCAAATGTAAGGATGTCGGTACCTTATTTTAATTTTGACGAAGCAGTTCAGGTGACAAATGCTAACATAGCTGCTCAGAACGGTTGTTTTATTCAGGCTCATTCAGGGGAAATGTCACTTGAAGAGTATATCAATCTAAATAATCCTTATGCACCTCGGTTATTATGGTGCTATGATATTCATAAGAGCCTAGTCGAGGATATTTGCAAAAGATACGGAGTGCCTCAAAATAGAGATGTGATTTATCCACAGCGGAGGGCGATGGATAAACTCTATCAGAGTGTAATGGACCTGGATAAACATGTCTTTAGAGAGTGGGCACTGAATGGTTTTCGGAAGATCTATTTTGATGTTAAGGATTAAGCTCTGACATTAGTGGTGGAGAGTGAAGATGAGGTGGAAATTAATGTGTTAAGGTGTATAAGAAGGCTTACTCATCAAAATAAAAGGCAATAGGCAAGGGCAATGATATGAAAATAACTATAAACGGATTCAAGGTTTATGACAGTGGCTCAGTAATCACACATGAAAATAACAGTGTGTTGTTTGAAATAAAAACGATAAGAGTATTAATATCGTTTAGGAATGATGAGACACGAGAAGGGGTGCCTATTGACATCAGGTCGATAGAAGGCAATGCTGGCCTCGAAATAACGCTTGTGAATTTTTCTGGACCATCAACAGGTTTTGTCAGACCCTTGGAAATTGGTTTTCTTGAAGGAGAGAGGCTTTACTTACAGCTGATGGTGCAGACTCTCGGGAATACAGGAACTAGAGAACTCTCTTATACATGGTTAACTAGAGAGGTACAGCAATGACGATCGGATTGATAATATTGGCACTGCTGTTTGTGGTGTCTGCTTTGGGAATGGCACTTTATGGTGGTCATATCAAAAAAGGTATGGATGCGTTGTCTCTATATAGAGTGGCATCATGTCTTGTGGTGGCGAGTGTTTTGTCTGGAGTGATAAGTGTAATGTCACTATATCTTGCACTGCCAGCAATAAAAGGAGACTTTACTCATCATGATGCGTTGGTTGATATTCTTGGCGTATTGGTGACGGTACTTATGGGCTGGAACATCATATCTGTTGTGGATTTCAAGAAAAAGGCAGAGAGTGTTGACCATATTTCTGACGATTTCAGCCATGTGATAAGTGGCATTATGGAATTGAACTTGAGTAGTTTCATGCTTGCCGGAGAAAAGGTTGTACTATTAGACAATAGTTTTAATACCTTGGAATCCATTCAAAGATGCCAGAATGATCAGATTAAGGCACAGACAGAAAAGGAAGTAATGCTTCTGATTAGTAGGATATGTGATGCCATGAAGCAAGATAAACAAAATGCAATACTTGCTGGGCGAAAAGAGAGATACAAATATCTACTGGGGCATGTGGATTCTGAATATAAGCAATCAATAACGGAATTTGTTAACTCTGCTGATGAACGCAAAGTCAAGGGAGATACAGGATTGAATCATCTTGATCCCCAAAGTTTGCAGGCTAAAGGTATTTCGCTAACGATTACAGATGGTGTAGTAAATATAGATAATGTAGCGAAACAAGAGTGATGGATTGGTTGATGACATTAGCTGAATCGGCAATACAGTCAGGCCCTAATATGGTGCTGATGGTTTCTGTGTATAAGGGTCTGAAGCACGTGTTAGCTCCATTTAAGCCGCTATATGATGCTTGGGTGGGCGAGCAAAAGAAAGACTACGCAGCGAAAAAGGAGCAAGAAAGGTTGAAGGATAATAAACTGGAACTGCTGAAATTTGCAGCGGAACTGGCAAAGAATGTGGATGGGAAGTATCCCGAGAGCGTATCAGTGCACTGCCAGAACCTGATGAAGATTGCAAAGTTTACAACGGAGTTCATCAATGACGATGAAAAACCAGAGGAGTGGAAAGATGATGACGAATGGGTGGAACGGTTCTTCCAGGAGGCTCAGTTTGTAACAGATGAAGAGCTACAGAAACTGTGGGCCAGACTGATGAAAGAAAAACTGTACAGACCTTCGATGGTGAACAAACGGGTGGTGTATATGGTAAGAGATATGGATTGGGATGATTTGCAGTTTGTGAGCAGAACCATGAAATATTTCGTTGAGGATTCTATTCCACGAGAATTGCTGATGGGTATTGGAACGTTGAGTTCGGATATTATACAGTTGGCAGAGTTGGGACTTGTTTTACCTTTAGAAGTGGATAGGGAGCAGACTATCGACGATGTCAAGGAAGGCGAGAGTGTGGAGATACCTTTGAAAGGCTATGCTCTGAAATTGAAGAAAATTGGAGATGAGGGAAATAACAAGTTCTGTTTCTCAGGATTCTCGCTGACACAGGAAGGAAAGGTGGTTTACAACTTGATTCAAGACCGACTGACTGAGGAGGAAGCGCAGAAATATGTGGAGTTCTTTAAAGGTACTTATAAAGAACAATATGAAGTGACATTAGAGAAAAAATCAAAATAGATATCGATTATGAACATGAAATTAAGGAATATTCCTTTTTCGCCGCCTGATATGACGGAGAGGGAGGCAGAGCTCGTAAGAGAGGCAATTTTGAGTGGCTGGATTACGACTGGCCCTAAAACCAAACAGTTAGAGAAAGAAATCTCTGAGTTTGTGCATACTGAAAAGACAGTATGCCTGAATTCTGCAACAGCTGCCATGGAGATGGTGCTGCATCTGCTGGGTGTTGGTCCTGGTGATGAGGTGATAGTGCCGGCATATACCTATACGGCTACGGCATCTGTAACACAGCACGTGGGCTGCAAGCTGGTGCTGGTGGATAGCCAGAAGGACAATGTGGAGATGGACTATGATAAGTTGGCTGCTGCCATCACAGAGAAGACTAAGGTGATTGCACCTGTGGATCTGGGTGGCGTTGTGGCTGACTATGACCGAGTGTTTGAGATTGTGGAGCAGAAGAAACATATGTTTAAGCCCAACAATGCTCTTCAGGCTAAGATAGGTCGCATTATTGTTTCTGCTGACTGTGCGCACTCCTTTGGCGGTATACGTAAAGGTAAAATGGCTGGTGAGATTGCTGATTTTAGTTCTTTCTCTTTCCATGCCGTGAAGAACTTTACAACGGCTGAAGGTGGGGCAATGACTTGGAAATTGCCGTTTGGCAATGAACAAGTTCCTACAGATGTGGACTACATGCCTACAGTGCCTAAGAAGGAAGGCGAAACGTGGAATGAGCTGCTGTATCGTCTGAGTCAGCTGTTTAGTCTGCATGGACAGAATAAGGATGCACTGGCTAAGACTAAACTGGGAGCTTGGGAGTATGATATTATTGGGCCTTGGTATAAGTGCAACATGACAGACATCATGGCTGCCCTTGGTCTTGTACAGATGGAGCGTTATCCTGAGATGTTGAAGCGTCGTCAAGAGATGGTGGCCAGATATAACGAGGCTTTCAAGGATTTACCCGTAGCCGTATTGAATCATAAGGATGCTGATCATTGCGGTTCGCATCACTTGTATTTGGTAAGGCTACTTGGTAAGACTCGTGAAGAAGCTAATAAAGTAATTGAGCAGATGGCAGAGAGAGGTATAGCAACCAACGTGCATTACAAGCCGCTGCCCATGATGACAGCGTACAAGGCTCTTGGATTTGACATTAAGGATTATCCGAATGCGTATAATCTCTTCGTAAATGAGATTACGCTTCCGCTTAATACCAAAATGACGGATGAGGATTTGGAATACGTGATAGAGAACTTCGTGGATATAGTTAAGAATTCGTGAAAAGATTATTTGATATAGTAGCGAGCGGACTTGGACTCATTGTGCTGAGTCCGCTCCTTTTAGTTTTGGCCATTTGGATTAAATTGGATTCAAAAGGGCCAGTGTTCTATCGTCAGGTGAGAGTCGGACGGGGGAATAAGGACTTCCGAATTTTTAAGTTCCGCTCGATGAGAATTGGGGCTGATAAAGGGAGCCTTGTGACCATTGGTGGCCATGACCCTCGCATTACTCGTTCGGGTTACTTTATTCGCAAGTTCAAGTTCGATGAGCTACCGCAGTTGATTAATGTATTTGTGGGGGATATGAGCTTGGTGGGACCAAGGCCGGAAGTAAGGCATTATGTGGACTATTGGACTCCAGAGCAGATGCACGTGCTGGATGTAAGACCAGGAATCACAGACCCGGCTTCTATCAAGTTCAGGAATGAGAATGAACTGATGGAGAAGGCGGAGGATCCAGAGAAATACTACATAGAGGTCATCATGCAGGAGAAGATTCGCCTGTATCTGGAGTATGTAGAGAAACACTCGTTTTGGTATGACTTGGGGTTAATCTTTATGACTTTTTGGGTGATTGTTCATGAAAGATAGGTACTCAGGCGAGCAAAGCTCGGAGCTGGGTAATAGTGAAGGAACGCTGATGAAAAGATATATAGTATTCGTTTTGTTATTGATTGCATCGTGTCATATAGCGGTTTATGCACAAGATGAGAGTCGTGCAGACTCAAGTACGGTTGTCACGAATTCTTTTTGGGATAACTGGTATGGACAGGTTGGCGTTGATATGAATTTGCTGTTTCCATCAGGTCATAGTGTTAAGGATGTTTTTCCAAACGGAAAGTCCTTTGGCGTGAATGTCGCTGTCGGGAAATGGTTTTCCCCAGAGTTTGGAGGACGCTTTAAAGTGGTTTGGAATAATGGTATTCTGCCTAATGACCATAATACATGGCTGCAGCCATACGGCGTGCCCGGGGAGAATCACAGAAAAGGTGGTTTTCTGAATTTTATATGGGATGTGCAGGTGAATATGCATAATCTCCTTGGGAGTTATAACCCACAAAGGAAATGGGATTTGATTGTTGCCCCCCGTGCTGGTGGATGGTGGGATATTGGAACTAGCAAAGGCTGCCCCATTTTAGGTGTTGGCATCATCAATACTTACCGTTTAAGTGATAAGTGGAGCCTGTATGTGGATGCCGGCTATCAGTTTGTGGCAAGCATCAATGGCGTTGCATCTGGCACAGATCATGGCGGCAATAGCTTTGCCGAGATCAATGTCGGTGTACAGTATGATTTTGCAAAAAAGAATCATGACGGCAAATGGAAGAGAATAGGTGAGGTCAATAAGAATGAAGACGGTGTTGCTTTAAATCACTTTTGGGACAACTGGTTTGTACAGGCGGGTCTCGGCATGACACTGCAAAATCCATACGGAACGAACTTTGCATATGTGTTTCCTAATGGAAAAACTTTTGGTGTTAATCTCGGTGTAGGAAAATGGTTCTCTCCTGAGGCAGGTATTAGAGCTGGAATCAATTGGCAAAATGGAATCATCCCTAATAAGCAGGCTCATTATCTGGATTCTGAAGATGGAACCATGATAAATTATAAAAAGCATGGCTTTGTTTCTTTATATGCTGATATGTTCCTTAATTTGCATAATATCATTGGCGGATATGATAAAAACAGGAGGTGGAATGCCATTGTATATCCAAGGATGGGGCTTGCGGAGAATTTCTCTTCAACTTACTCGGAATGCCCAATACTCGGAATTGGAACTGAACAGACATTCGCAATTAATGACCGAGTGAAATTGTATGCAGATGCCTCCTATCAGGTGACAACTGGTGGTTTTTTGGATGCAAGATTCTCGGGGAATGATAATCATGGGCTATCGCATAGCGGGTGGTTTGATTTTAATGTTGGTGTGCAGTATGAGCTGGGTCAAGTTGTTGGGTGGAACAAACCTGGATCTAAGGAAGCACGGAATTACGGATATACGGACAGCCATAACTGGCCGAGGTTCATCGTGAATACGGGAGCCTCGGTGGCGGTAGCGTTTGGGGTCAAGACGGCACTGAAGGCAATGGTGAAAGAAGAAAGACCTGACCATTCGGATAATAAGTCGTTCCCTTCGGGACATGCTGCTATGGCATTTGCGGCTGCGAGGTCGATTGATAAAGAGTTCCGGAAAGATTGTATCTGGATTCCGATTGCAGGCTATGCCGCTGCTACAGCTGTTGGCATAGAACGTGTAGCCAATAAGCATCACCATTGGTATGATGTGGTAGCCGGTGCCGCAGTGGGCTATGGCGCTGCCGAACTCACCTGGTGGCTTTCGGACCTGATGTTTGGCAAGGGAAGTAACGTTTCCGTTGGCACGGCAGGGAACACCGTGGATGTGACGTATAATTTCTGATGGAACCACGGAGAGGAACGAACACGGATTGAACGGATAACACGCAGAAGAACGGGGGGACGGGTACCTGTTTCACGAATAATAGGAGTCAGCAATAATCAATAGTTGAGCAATGCCAAGGCAGGCGAGACAAGCATCAGGAACTGGTATATATCATGTGATGATGCGCGGTATAAATCACCAGAATATTTTTGAGGAGCAGGAGGACTATTACCAGTTTCTTAATACCTTAGACATGATGGCTCAGTCGTATGAGCCTGATGGCACTCCAAAAACGCCCCATGTCGAAGTTTTGCATGGACATGATGGATGATTTTAAAAGATAAAAATGTAGAAGTTATGTTTGATGAGATATACGGACCAGAGGTGAGGGTGACAAATGTGCAGTACTCATGCCGTCATATCTACTGGATGATTGAGAGTAGGGAGCGTATTGAACTAACTCCAGACTTTCAGCGGAGACAGGTGTGGAGCAACAAACAACGCAGTGAATTGATAGAGTCTATACTCCTTGGCATACCAATTCCTGTCATCTATCTGTTTGAAAGCCAGTTTGGAACATGGCAGGTCCTGGACGGATTGCAGAGACTTTCTGCTATAACAGACTTTATGTCTGGCCGATTCAGACTAAACGGGTTAACGGTATTAGCTGAGTTGAACGGATTTGTTTATGATGACCTGCCACGCAAGCAGCAGGGTGTTTTAGATGACTATAATCTTGTGTTCTATGTGATTCAGCCACCGACATCTGAGCAGGTAAAGTACGAAATCATGAGGAGGGTCAATAAAGGTGGAACAGCCTTGAATAATCAGGAGATGAGAGAAATGCTATACAGCGGAAAGGCTACGGCATTGCTTGACGAACTACGCAAAACTCCAGATTATATGGAGGCGAGCCATTTTGTTAATCCGAGACGGAAGGCAGACTCTTGTCTGGTGCTTCGATGCGTTGCTTTTAACCTGCTGGCAAGACAAGGTGATGCTGAAACCAACGAAGACCTCATGGGGATATGGAACTTCAGGGGTGACATCAATGAAATGCTTGCAAGAACCATGGCATATATCAACCAACGAGCACCGGAACCCATATTGGCTAAGTGTCGCAAGAACTTCATGTCGGCTATGCGCAATGGTAGGCAAATAGGTGGAGAAGATGCCTATTTCTTTGATAGTCGGAAATATGGGGGAAGATCTCTCATCAATTTCCGTCTTTTCGAGATGCTGGCTGCGATTTATGCCGATGACATCGTTTTGAGCAAACCAGATAAGGCGCTCAATATAACTCAAGAATTAAAAACTTACAGAGGTTTTACAATGCTATTCCGTGGCAGTAAGGCTGATACGCATGCTGCTATCATGGATCGGTTAGGTATTGTAGATAGAATGTTAAAAGAACTACACCATGATTGAAAGACTCGAAATATCAAATTTCAGGGGGATTACCCATGAGGTCATAGAATTCAGACCACTGACCATCTTTACTGGTATCAACTCCGCAGGGAAATCGACGTGCATTAACGCCATATTGAACTTGCTGTATTATAATAATTGCCCTAATGCCAAAGATATTCTCCGACCTTTGGACTTCACGTTTCCTGCCAACAGGAACAAGAATGTAAATGCAACTTACTACGACATACGAGCTTCGTTTGACAATGGAAGGGAACTCACCGTACACAAAGAAATGGGAGCTGATGCCGGAATCCAGGCGGTAGAGTCGGAGATAGACTTGGAGAAGAATTTCTATTTTCTATCGGCCAACAGACAGGGATACTCATACGAAATGGAGACGCAGTCGGAAAACTATAGCGTTGGCCTGATGGGTGAGTATCTTTTTGGAGCCTTGCAGCGCGACGGAAGTGAGCGTGTGGAGGACGAACTGGTTCGCTATCAGGATTCGTACACACTGTCAGCGCAGGTAAACTACTGGCTGTCGTATATTCTGAATATGCCTTTCGAAGTGCAGACTCAGAAAGTAACCCACAACCAAGTGCTGCTACAATACAAGACTAATGGATTGGACAAGATGAATCCACAATTTCTGGGAACCGGTGTGAGCTATTTGGCAAAAATCTTGATTATGTGCCTGCGGGCACATGAAAAAGATGTGCTGATGATAGAGAATCCAGAGATACACTTACATCCTGCGGCACAGTCGAAACTGGGTGAATTCTTTACATTTATTGCCAATGCCGGTATTCAGTTGATTATAGAAACGCATTGTGAGCATTTGTTGGACAAGATACAGTATCGTATTCACAAGCAGCAATTTGATCCTTTAAAAGGAGTTTTGTATTATAAAGACCATATTGAACAACCCTTTACGAAGATAGAATACCTCCCGACAGGTCAGTATGCAACAGAGTTTCCCGAGGGGTTCTTCGATGCGACAATGAGCGAACTGATGGAAATGGAATAAAAAGACGAATGGCTATGGCATCAGGAATGAGAGGAATAGTATTGTCTGACGAGTTGTTCAAGCAATACTATGATTTCAAGTCTAAACAGGACTTTGACGAAAAGAAGGTGAAGGCCATGTTTCATTACTTCAAGGACAAACTATACACGAACCTCCGACAGTATAAGCAACATGGAATAGAGCCAGAAAACCAGAGCCTGAAGAACCAGCTTGCTCATAATAGTAACAAAAGGAAAAGTGTAGAGGAGCTGGCCAAAGAGACTATTTACAAAATTGTGCTGACAACGGACAGGGATACTTTTCCCTACGTCAATGTTTTATCGGGAACAGATAAAATAGAGAATTGCCTGTATGGAGGATATGATAATGGTGAAAACCGTACAAAGGCGATTGAACATATCAAAGCTGTCTGTGAGGATGCCAGGAAGATAATTGTCTATGACAACTACTTTGACCAAGTGGCCGATAATGTGAATACACTTATAGATCTATTACCGAGGCATCGGCTGGAATTGCATTGTTACAAGATTACGACAGAACAAGAGGCGAGACTGAAGAGTGCTTACGCCGATTGGAATGTGATTAGGGAAACTCGTGACGAAAAGAAACATGACCGGTATCTTGTGGTAGATGACAATGTGGAGATTCTGCTGTCGAGCGGTTTTGACCACTTGGGCAGTATAGATAAAGACTTTGCCTATGTCATTAGGCCTATTAATCGGTCAAGATTTATATATTAGCAGAGATGGCAAGGGGACAATGGTAAAATGAACGGGAAGGCTGAAGGGAATGGAGGGACAGGAACTGACGATGGATGATGTTTGAAGGCTGATGGAAGAAGAGGACTGATGTCTGAGTGATGAGTTTAAGCAGTCGGTACCGGGGGGACGGGTTCTCTGACCTAAAGGTGCAGAGTGTGGCGGCGCAATCAGCTTATGGATTATGGTTCATGATAAAAGGTACATGGTGAAGGGTTCCTGATTCTA
>JAEEGL013330772.1_pt1 | contig 29731 bp, 33 predicted proteins | sample 9134231 | NCBI WGS metagenome assembly JAEEGL01 (sample SAMN16246548, study PRJNA631951) | gut metagenome | biome: gut microbiome; feature: rumen; material: fiber-attached | host: Bos | place: Iran: Karaj | collected 2018-10
ATTGTTCAGCAAAGACAACGTACTGATCGCATATCCGTGTGGCAAAGCAGGAGCTTACAGTATCCCGTCCGGCGTGACCACTATAGGCGACAAGGCATTCTCACAATGCACAGGTTTGACAGCTATCACGATTCCGGCCGGGGTGACAAGTATAGGAGATAATGCATTTGAAAATTGTTCAAACCTGACAGGCATCACTATCCCGGACAGCGTGACCGTTATAGGTGATTCTGCATTTTGCGGTTGTTCAGGCCTGACAAGTATTGCTATCCCTGCCGGTGTGACCGTTATAGACGATGGTACATTTGCATATTGTGGAAGTCTGACAAGCATCACCCTTCCCGAAAGTATAACCGATATAGGAGATTCTGCATTTTATGCCTGCGGTAGTCTGACTGACGTATATTATGAAGGGACGGAAGCTTCATGGAATAGTATAAGTATTATTGGCTTTCTCAATGACCCTATACTAAACGCGCAGAAACACTATAATACAGTTCCGGTTCAAAGTATCATCTTTAAGCTTTCTGTGCTTAAACTTAAGGTTGGAGAAAGTGCAAAGCCGGAAACAGAATTAACGCCGTCATACGCTACTGAGAATCTGATATGGGAAAGCAGCAATACTTCAGTGGCGACAGTAGCAGACGGAACAGTAACGGCAGTAGCGGAAGGCGAGGCTGTTATCACCGTAACGACCGAGGACAGCGGCAAGTCGGCAATATGTAAAGTAACGGTTGTAAAAACTACAGGTCCGGTAAAACCTGCGGAGCCTGAGAAACCTGCAGAACCGGACAAGCCCGCAGAACCGGATAAGCCCGCAGAACCTGATAAGCCCGCAGAGCCGGAAATCGTTGAAGGACCTCTCGGGCCGGAGAAGCCTGATCTGACACGTTATACCGCAAGCGGCAACGAGATAGCGGCTAAGTCCATCAACCTTAAAAAGACTGTATTTAAGGATGTGAAGGGTATCAAGAAGTTCAGTATTACAGCAGGAGATACAACGGCTGTTAAGCTCAAAGGAAGTACCCTTACCATACTTAAGGATGCCACTGTTACCATAGAAGCGATAAACAAGAAAAAGGAAAAAATCGCTGAGAAGACGATCACGCTGATAGCTCCGGCAATTGATTCCGCACCGGCAACCGAGATCAGCAGAAGAGGAAACCTTGATCTTAACAATTATATACGCTCAACTGTAAAGCCTTCCTCCTGGAAGAGTTCAAGTAAGAAGATAGCAGAGGTAAGCAATGACGGACTCCTTACGATGAAGAAGTCCGGTAAGCTCAAGATCACTGTTACTTTCCCGGCAGAGAAAGGGATGAAGGCGAAGAAGCTTACGATAAAGCTCACGATCAAGATGCCGCAGTTTAAGAAAACTTCTTATACCGTAAAGGCCGGTAAGACCGTTGCGACTGCAGTGAAGAATGTCGAAGGGGCTGTTATCACCTACAGGACCGAGAATCCTGCCATAGCAACAGTTGATGCAGGCGGTAAGGTGACCGGAGTAAGCAAGGGAACAACGAAGCTGATCATGACGGTCAGAGACATTGATTACGAAACAACAATCAAAGTTAAGTAAGCATCAATAGTGTACAGACAAGGGGCGTCACCCAGTTGATTGGATCAACTAAAGCGACAGCCCCTTTTTTTTGTTATGTGCCTGTGTTATAATCAGCAAAGGGAATATGAAAAGGAATTATCGGTTTGGGTAATCAGAACATAAAAAAGTTTTTTATCATAATCGTCAATGTGATCATAATGGCTGCCATATTGGTCTTTGTGGTGCTTTACTCACGCTTTGTAAGCCGTGATTCATATCGCAGGCAGATAGAATATTTTGAGAATACGACGATCACGATGAAGAAGGTGACGGAGAACTATCTGGAAGGTGAGCAGAGGATATGCGATGTATGGGCACGCTATATCAACAACCAAAACATGACCATGGAAGAGGCGACTGAGTATATCCGCGAGTCCCATGTGCTTGCAAATACTTCGGCACATTTGATCTATACCGATACACTAGAAGGTCTTTCTACCAGACCGAAACAGGGAACGGCCGACGACTATGACGTTTCCTATAAACGTGTGGATCTTCTTAATAACATGGACCGGATCGATGAGATAGGAGAGTCGGTCTATATTACCAGGGCTTACACCAATCCGATGAACGGAGAACAATCGCTGGCTTTCTGTAACAGGGTCACGCTGTATGATCCGGAGAGCGGGACAAGCAGGGCTGCGGTCCTTATGCGTGTAGTAGCTATCTCAGAGCTTGAACAGAAATGGGTTTTCCCGCAGACAGAACTGGTTAACGCCGAGCTGTCCATGATCGATGCCGACGGGGACTATATCATCAAGGGATACAGTTTTAAAAATTCCAGCTTTTTTGAATTCTATAAGTCTTATAATCCGACGGACCCGGAATCAGCTAAGGGTTTATTTGAAAGGATCACTTCAGCGACGGGTTCCGTTTCAATGCTTAACTCCCACGGTGAGGAGTGCATACTAGCATTTACTCCAGTTGCTGTGGGCTGGACTCTGCTGGGTTTTGTTCCGGCGAAGGATCTGATGGTGGATAAACAAAACTGGCTGCTGTTCGGAGTGGTATCCGCGGGGCTGCTGATCCTGTTTATCTGTGACCTCTGTTATATGCTTTCCCTGAACAAGCGGCTTCAGATCACCGCCAGGGAAGCAGAATCCGCAAATAAGGCAAAGACGGATTTCCTCTCCACCATGTCACACGATATAAGAACTCCAATGAACGCCATCATAGGACTTACGGCTATTGCCGAGAAAAACCTCGGAGATACCGAGTCTACAGGGGAGAGCCTCAGAAAGATCAGTCTTGCCGGTAATCATCTGCTGACACTGATCAATGACATTCTGGATATATCGAAAGTGGAAAGCGGCAAACTTAAACTTAGTCCGCATACTTTTTCCATAGTGGAAACGGTGGAGAATCTTGTAAATATCTCCCAGCCGATGATCAAGGAAAAGAATCTTGAATTCAATTTCCATATCGACCGGATGGAAATTGAATATCTGTATACGGACCAGCTCCGTCTGAATCAGATCTACATCAATATCCTTTCCAATGCCATTAAATATACGGAACCCGGCGGGAAGGTCAGCGTGGATATGCGCGAGGAAGACAGTCCCACAGAGGGCAGTGTAAGGCTGGTATATGTGGTGGCGGATACGGGCATAGGCATGAGCGAGGAATATATGGCTACCATGTATCAGCCGTTCTCAAGACAGATAGACAGCCGGGTCAACAGTATACAGGGAACCGGCCTGGGTCTTGCCATTACAAAGCAGATGGTGGAAATGATGGGCGGAACCATCGAATGCGAAAGCGAGCAGGGTAAGGGGACTACTTTCACCGTCGTGCTGGATATTCCTGCAGCTGACAGACAGCGTGAGGATATGCAGCTTGATCCTGTTGATGTTCTGATCGTGGATGATGATGAGATCATGCTGCAGACGGCCGTTGATACGCTTAAGTCTATCGGAGCCGAAACCGAGCAGGCAGGTAGCGGACTTGAGGCACTCGGTATGATCGAACACAGGCATCTTTCCGGCCGGGATTACGATGTGATCATAATTGACTGGAAAATGCCCGAAATCGATGGAATTGAGACTATTAAACGCATCCGTTCCGAAATAGAAGCCAGGATACCGATCCTGCTTATTTCCGCATATGACTGGTCTGATATTGAGGATAAAGCAAAAGAGGCCGGAGCAAACGGCTTTGTCAGCAAGCCTCTTTTCCGTTCAACACTCTATGATAAGATCAACGATCTGATCGGGAAAGAATCAAAATCACAGGAGCCGGAGGACGACTATTCCGATCTGCAGGGCCTGCATATACTTGTGGCCGAAGATAATGATATCAACTGGGAGATAATTTCCGCCATGCTTGCCATGTTCGGAATCACGGCAGACCGTGCGGAAAACGGACGCATCTGTGTGGACAAGATAAGTAAGGCCGATCCCGGAAGTTATGAGTTGATCTTTATGGACGTGCAGATGCCGGAGATGAACGGTCTCGATGCGACCAGGACAATACGCAGCCTGGAGGATAAAGCTGCCGCCACGATTCCGATCGTGGCCATGACCGCAGACGCATTTTCGGAAAACATCACCGAATGCCTGAATGCAGGAATGAACGGGCATATTGCAAAGCCGATAGATATGAAACTTGTTATCAAGGAAATAAGAAAAATACGGGAAGGAAGGAAATGAGTGTGAAAAAGACAGGAGGAATATTACCGGTAATGTTGATGATCGCAGGACTTACGGCATGCGGATCAAAGGAGCAGGAGACTGCTGAAGCAGGTTTTAAGCCGGCTCTGGATACTTCAATAAGCTGTCATATCAACGTAGCCGGCGGTTACGATAACTTTGAGGCGCTGGAGGCTGAATTTGACCGCTTCAATGAGTATTATCCGAATGTGGAGCTGATGTTCACTAAGATCGATGACTATAACAATATGATAGGAACGGTGCTGAACGGAAACGATGCCCCTGACATCTATGTCAATTATTCATGGATGTACGGAAGGGAGCAATACAAAGAGTCCATAGCTCATGCCGAGGATCTGTCTGATCCGGCGCTTAAGCTTGACCTTAATTGTATACGCAGCAATATAATTCTGAATACGGAGGACGGCAAACTGCCGATGGTTCCCGTTTTTTCAAATACCTACGGCATGCTCGTGAACAACAGTCTGTTTGAAAAAGAAGGATTGAACGTTCCGACGACTTATCAGGAGCTGGTGACAGTGTGTGATGAGTTCCGCAAAAAAGGTTATGAAAATCCCATGATGGGATTCTGCAAAGAGGAGACAACATCGCTTTTCATCCTGTCTGTTTATCCCTTCTTCTGCAGCACTGTGGCATCTGATGCGGAGGCTGTTAAAAAACTCAATGCTCTTGATCCGTCAGCCGGTGAGTATATGCGGCCTGCGCTTGAGAAGGTCGTGCAGTTTCTTAATGACGGTTGCGTGGATATGGAGGCCTGTGCAGATATAGAGAACAATTATGATGCCGTGATCCTCCGCTTTTTTGAAGGAGATGTACCGATGATGGCCTGCTCAGGCGATACCGTTTCCGGTACTGCGAAACGTGAGAGCCGTTCGGAAGCATTTATTGCTTCACCCTTTAAATACAGTTTTGTACCGATCCCTATGTCAGATGAAGGGGCAAGTTTCCTTGATATGCCGAATCTCCAGTTTTCAGTCAACAAGGACAGCGAAAATCTCAATATGGCCAACGAGTTTATGCGCTTCCTGGTCACTTCGGAGGAACTGAGTAATATGGCGCAGAAAAAAGGGCTCATGTCACCGACCAAAGACCTGTCCTTTAACAGCATGTACGCTGCCTTCGAGGCTGTTCCGGAATCACGGATACTCTCGCCTGAGGAATTCGGCCTGACAGATGATGCGGTCAAACAGTTAAGACGGGCAGTATACGGAGTCGGGACCGGCACAATGACAATAGATGAAGCAATAGCCGGCTATGGCTCATTTGAACAGTAGATGAGGAAGTTCAGCCTTAATGGCTGTTGATGATAAAGAAAGAGGAAGAGCAGTTGTATTACGTACCCGATGGAACAGAACAGTGCGGATTTTATGAATGCAGCGAATGCGGCAGCCGTTTTCTTGACCTGCGCATAGCGCCGGGGCTAGTGTGTCCCTACTGCGGCACGGAACCGGATATGGAACTGGGGCCCGATGACGAGATGCCCGATATGGTCGAAAGCGCAAAGCTGATAAAGATGCTGGAGGGTGAAGAAGTAGAGAAATATGATACGCTGTTAAGCCTTGCAATAACAGGCGGCGATTACAGCTGGATATGAGAGAAACAGAGGTGCACCGAATGAACGAGCAGGACAAGCGGGCAGTTGAGCAGCTGGTAATGACGGGAATGTCATTGGAGGCTTTGTACAGCTGCTTTCCCAAGTTTCCTAAGGAAGCGATAGAAGAAATATATAAGGCAGGGAAAAGCACTGATACAGCGGAAGAGAAACCGCTGTTCAGTGTGAACTGCTCGTAAGACATTTGAAAATCTTTATTGACTTTCCTGATCAGCCGATATATAATTCACACAATCACCTGATTCGGTGAGTACAATTCAGTAAGAAGCCGATATGTATGGATTTAGTTGACGGGTATACTATGCCCTGAAGCTGAATCTCTACATATCGGCTTTTTTGTTGTGCTTTTGCACCTTGATAACTGCATATCGCTCTTTCGCTTTGGGATGGCAACCGTTCCGGGGAAGCAGCGCCATGACCTGTCATGAGACAGCGAGCGTGCCGGGGATCTGCGAAAGAGGGGCAAATATTATTTGATAAACGAAAGGAGAAAGACTATGGAAAAGAAAATGATTGGTAACTACAGGGAAGTAAGCCTTGATACAAACGGAAAAGGCTGTGACAGACACTATAAAAATCCGCTGACAAAAACATATCAGTATGAGTATGCGCTGTATCTTGCCGTATCAGAGCTTTTCGGTTCGGTCAGGCCTGTGTCGATGAGCCTTGAGAGCCTTAAGCTGTATTATTATGAACTTCATATATCCAAGGATGGCGGCGGAAAGGCTATGAGCCGTGAGGGGCTTGTGTCAGAGATGAGGAAACTTATAAACCGTGATGTTATTGGGAATATCATATTTCCGATGATGGATGTCTGCGCCGCAGAAGCCATGGCAGTACCGGATGAAGACGGGACACACCGCCTGATCTTCTCTGACGGAATATACGGATTCAGCCTGAAACTCATGATAAACTCCGGTCACCCCACCGGGATTGAGTCCGTTTTATTACCCAGTAAAAAAATATAATAGAGATATAGGACGCCGACAGGGGCGTCGGAAAGTTAGAGAGGAGGTATTGTCATGAGCCAGGATACTATAGATTTAAGCCAGTTACCGTTAGATCCCTTTGATGATGATAACTGAAAGGGAAGAACGGGATGAAGGAAATGATCTTTTGGATATGGGAGGAAAAGAAATGATGACAGGCTATGTAAGACTTTTTAACGGTAACAGGAACAGAGGGGATTATACGGAGATAACATATTACGATGAGACAGGTGAGCAGGTGGATCCGGAAGAGGCTGTAAGGGTACGTATCAGGGAAATACTCGCAAGCGGCGAAGTGGTAAAAGAAATCCGGGGATACTGCGGTGAGCCGAGAAGAAAGCCGGCGTAGGATAATGAAAAATAGTGAAAAAATAGTGTAATTTTGTGGAAATTTCAGGATCCGTCTGCTATAACATTAATGAGTATTATGAATCGTTACAGATGGGTTTGCCGGCAGTTTATTACTCCGATCGAAGTCAGCCGTGAAATTGGTGTGACAAACAAAATGCGAGGGATAATGAAAAAACGATAAAGAAGATGATTTCATAATTCAGAATCTGCCAAGGAGGGAAGGAACATGGCTTTGATACAGGTTAATTATTTATCACGGGCATTATTCAGGACGGTCACGCTGAATGTCGTTCTTCCTGCTGATAAGCTCGATTATGAGGCCGTAGAATACATAAATCCTGAGGGAAAGAAATTCAAGACTTTATATCTTTTGCACGGTCTGCTGGGAAACTATACTGACTGGATCAGCGGAACCCGTATCCAGAGATGGGCTGAAGAACGAAATCTTGCCGTAGTGATGCCGTCGGGTGATAATTCATTCTACGTTAAGGGTAAGATGCCCTTTGATGATTACGATACATTCATCGGAAGCGAACTGCCCGAAGTATGCCGGAGGATGTTTCCTCTTTCTGAGAAGCGGGAGGATACTTATATTGCAGGATTGTCCATGGGAGGCTATGGCGCGATCCGAAATGGTATCGTTTATTCCGATACCTTCAGCCATGTGGCAGGTCTGTCGGCTGCTGTTCATTTATTTGATGACGAAACGGAGAGAGAGTTTGAAAACGATCTGTTTGAAGATCGCGAAAAGGCCGCAAAAACAGATCTTAATCCCATGGTGGCTTATGATGAGCTGTTAACATCGGACCGCTGGAAGCCGCGTTTCTATCTGTGCTGCGGTAAATGCGATGATCTGTATGGAACGAATGTGAAACTAAGGGACTATCTGATTTCGAAGGGCGCGGATGTGACATGGAATGAGGATGAAAAAGCGTCGCATGACTGGGATTACTGGGACACAGAGATAAAGAAGGTTTTGGACTGGCTGCCGCTTGAGAAATCCGATATGGGACTTGGAAGCGGAAATGTAAAGCTGAAGGAAGAGTAAAAAATGAACAAAGCAACTATTTCTGAATTCTATCAGAAAAATATGTATGGGATCTGGAGAACGGGAGAAAAGATTTCATACAGACGTTTAGGTCCTGATCCGAAGGAAAATAAAGCAGAGAATCCCTTTGAGGTAGTAGGGGGCGAACTGATAAGAATTCTGGTGGAAACGGATAACAGTAAGACAGAGTTTACCCTGCATGCATACCTGCCGGAAGAAAAGGATCGCATGCGTTATCCGGCCGGTTCACCTTATATCGTCTGTATGCATCCCATTAAGCCTATGGACAGATTGCTGGCACAGGGCTGGGCAGTATTCGTTCTCGAGATAGGTAAGATAGCTTCTGATGATACAAAGCATCAGGGGGCTTTTTATGAGCTGTATCCATACGGGGATAAGGAGAATGAACAGACCGGTGTTCTTATGGCATGGGCCTGGGGGGCGTCTAAGGCAATAGATGCGGTGTATGCCGGACTTGATAAGGAGTACTCACTGGATGCCGGCGCTTCTATGGTAACGGGAGTATCAAGATGGGGAAAAGCTACGGCAGTATGCGGCGCTTTTGATGAAAGGGTAAGTATGACTATCCCGGCCTGTTCCGGAGCAGGCGGGCTGGCTTTATATAATTATCTATCGGAAGGCAAGAGCTATGACTTCAGCAGCATAGGCGGCCCTGCAGAGTATACCTACGGGAAGAATGAGCCGCTGGATTGTCTTCAGTCCGAAGCTGAGCGGGGCTGGTTCAATGACAGCTTTCTCCGGTATAAAAAGCCGGAGGATATTCCTATGGACCAGGAGAATCTTCCTGTGCTGGCAATGGATAAGAACAGGTATTATTTTATCATAGCTGCATGTACCGGCGAGGATTGGGTCAATGCGCCGGCTATGTGGGAATGCTATAAGAAAGCCAATGCCGTATATGAACGGGAAGGGCTGGCTGATCATCTTACAATACATTTTCATTTGGAGGGTCATGCAGTGATTGATGAAGATGTTGAATTATTTATCAAATATTTTGATCGTATGTACTTTGGAACTGAGAACGATCTGAGAATAGATGAAGTGAAAACGACCGTGTTTTGCGGGCAGGAAGATTTTAGGGAGTGAGTGCTTGAGAGTAGTGATCATCAGACATGCGGAAGTGGACTTCTGCTGGAGCAGGCGATGTACGTCAGAGGGCTTTGATTCAGAGTGCAGCGGCTATGACAGTGCTCCGATCAAAGAAATATCATTTCAAATTCCTCAGATAGAATACCAGAGAATATTTATCAGTGAGTTATCCAGAAGTTTAAGTACAGCCGGGCAATTGTTTCCTGAGAAAGAATATATAGAATCCGGGCTTGTTAACGAAGTCCCGCTCAGATCGGCTTTTGATACAAAAAAGAAGTTTCCGTTGTGGTTTTGGAATGTAAATGGACGACTTCAGTGGTTTATGAATAATCGGAGACAGACTGAGGGACGCGATCAAACAAGGGAAAGAGCAAGACAGTTTGTCACGATGATGAGTAATTCGAATACGGACTGTGCTGTTATCACACACGGATTCTTTATGCATACGCTGTTGTCTGAAATGAAGAAAGCAGGATTCAGAACGGATAGATCTTCTGTAGGATACAAGAACGGAGAATATGTTATTGCTGAAAAATAGTCACTGTCCGGCAGTGACTATTTTTCTGAATCAGAGAAATAACCGGGTCTAATTTGCCGAATCGGACATGTATTATTTCGGGCGGAAGCCTTAGAATGTAAATGTAAACAGAAATTGATCCGTCAGTGAAAGGCAGATGAGCAGATCATGAAGAGGAGGGTTTGATATGATGAACAATATATTTGCGGGGCCGAGGATATAAGCAGATAGCAGCATCGACTATACATATTTAGAAGAGGATATTGAGATGAAAAACAATGAAAAAGTCAACAAAACAGTTGAAAAGACAGTAAAGACCGGGATCAGCTTCGGAAGCGCTCTTGCCATGGTGGTAAGCTATGTGAATTGGCATTCGATCTTCTGGGCGATCATACACGGGCTCATGAGCTGGGTGTATATTGTGTACTACGTTATCAGGTACTAGGTACAATGAGAACAGAAATGTTCGTTTGATAAATCTACCCTCATATGAAAAGCTTCCTTCGGGAAGCTTTTTCATTTTATTGGCATAGCGTACATGAGGGTGGCATGATATAATCATATTATGCCGGTGTTCAGACTTGAAAAAAATATAATAGCTTTTCCTGATCCGAAGCTCGCTGAAGCTGACGGCTTGCTGGCTGTAGGCGGCGATCTAAGTACAGAAAGACTGCTGTTAGCATATTCGAATGGTATTTTTCCCTGGTATAATGAGGGAGAGCCGATCCTTTGGTACTGTCCTCATAAGCGTTTTATCATACGGCCGGAAAAGATACATGTATCACATTCTCTTGCTAAGTATATGAGAAAACATGAGGTGTCTGCGGTTGTTGAGAGAGACTTCAGTGATACGATGCACAGATGCAGAATGAAACGGGAAAATGCTGAGGGAACCTGGATAACGGATGCAATGGAAGAAGCATATGCCGGGCTTAATAAGGCAGGCGCTGCTATGGCTGTGGAAGCCGCTGTGGACGGAGTGATCGCAGGCGGATTGTACGGAGTGATACTAGGCAAAAACTTCTTCGGCGAAAGCATGTATTCCGATCATGAGAACGGATCTAAACTGGCGCTGGTTCTACTTGCGGGAATCCTGCAAAAGCATGATTTTAAAATGATAGACTGCCAGTTCCATACGGATTTTCTGGAAAGCATGGGCGGGGAATACATCACTTATGAAGAATACATGAAAAATATAACTGATATGATGGGAACAAAAAGTATATAGCATATGAAGAAAAGAAGAGGAACGACAGTATTTGCAATATGGATTGCCATTGCTCTATGCGGCTGCGGACAGAAGGCTCAGGCAGTTACTGATCAGCTCATCGAAAGCGGTGATGATCTGGTCTACAGGAGTTACGGTGAAGCTGCCATACAGGTCGAAGCAGGCAGTAAGCTGCTGATCGATCTGACAACTGTGGATGGCCTCGATAGGATTGAAAGTGTATATATATGCAATTGCAGAACTAAAGAAGAAGTGAGTCTGCCTGCTTCAAACAGGCTCACATACAGTGTCGAAGAGGATGGGTTTTACGCTGTTTATGCTGTTACGGAAGAGGGAGAGTATATTGATCTCTCCGGGAAAACCGGAATTGAACATGTATATGATACAGGCAGCGGGGACAATGAGATCGTAGATCTAAAAGAAGAACAGGAAAACGAGGATAAAGAAAAACAGACAGAGAGCCTGCTTGATCCTGACGGAACAACTCTTGAAACACGTATCCGGGTACCGGAAGGATATGAGAGAATTTCCGAAGCGGATGGAAGTTTTGCGGAATTCCTGAGAGCATACCCGATGCATGAAGACGGGTATAAGGTACATTATTATGACGGCGGGATAAAGGAACATGCTGCGCAGGCCGCAGTCTTTGATATGCATCTGGGAGATAAAGATCTGCAGCAATGTGCGGATTCAGTAATAAGGATGTATGCGGAATACCTGAGGGATAACGGTAGAAGCGATGAGATAGCCTTTCACTTTGTGAGCGGTTTCCTTTGTGACTATAAGACATGGCTTGCAGGTAATAAGGTAAGTGTGGTCGGAAATAACGTCAGCTGGACTGCGACAGGTGTACGTGAAGATACGGATGAAAGCTTTGAAGCCTACCTCAACACTGTTTTTACATATGCAAGCACCATATCCTTAAAGAAAGAGTCCGAGGCAGTAAGTCTTAAGGATATACGTGCAGGAGATATATTCATTCATGCCGGATCGCCGGGACATGTGGTAATGGTGGCGGATGTTTGCGAAAAAGCCGGAAAGAAGGCTTTTCTGCTTGCACAGGGATACATGCCTGCACAGGATTTTTATGTACTGACAAATGAGCTTCATGCTGACGATCCCTGGTATTATGAAGACGAGATAGTCTATCCTTTCTGTACTCCGGAGTATGTATTCGGTGAAGAATGTCTGATGAGGCCGGGATATCTATGAAGAGAACAAAACAAATACTGATTTTTGATCTTTTTGAGACGCTTATCGAAGATGAATGGATAGATTTTAACCTTGGATTAAAGCAGCTTTGGGAAGAGCATTACAGAGATAAGTGTTCATTTGATGAGATCAAAGCATATGGCGAAGAACTGTTCATATATATGTGTGAACTGCATAAGCAAGGTATTGAATTTCCGTTTGTCAAAGATGAATTGACGATGTATGCCGAAAGATTCGGCGGAGAAATCCTTAGCATGAGTTTTGAAGAAGAGGCAGGGTTCCTTCGACGATGCAATAAAGTAAGGGTATATGACGGACTTTCCGAAATGCTGGATATCTTCCGGGAAGCAAAGATCCCGATGTATGTTCTGTCAAACAGCGGGTTCAGAGCCGGAGCGCTTAAGCTTATACTTGATGAGCTGGGGATCGGGGCGTATTTTGAGGAGGTATGGTCAAGTGCAGATTTCGGAAAGGTAAAGCCAAGTACGGATTTATTTGAGATGGCAGTGAACATGATCCTTGAGAAACACCCTGACAGTGATAAGGGGGATATCCTGTTTATCGGAGACACATATTCCACAGATGTTACAGGAGCATACAGAGCCGGTCTCAAGGTCGCCTGGATCAACAGAAAGAATGAACAGGATGCAGAAGGATTTTCAGCATATCAGCTCAAAGAGATAACCGAGCTACAAATGCTGATCGTATAATAGAAATAAGATATTAAGAATAAGAGGTGGTAAGGATATATGTTGGATTACAGACTTATGACAATTGATGACTATGAAGCGGCATACGATCTTTGGATCAGATGCGGAAACGGATTGAATGATAAGGACGATTCACGCGAGGAAATTGAAAAATACCTTAAGCGAAACCCGGACACTTCTTTTGTTGCCGTACTTGATGAAAAGGTAGTCGGTGTAATACTTTGCGGACATGATGGCAGAAGAGGGATAGTTCAGCATGCCTGCGTATCACCGGATTGCAGGAGAATGGGAATAGGAAAGAAGCTTGTCGATCTTGCCATAGATGCACTTAAAAAAGAGGGGATCAACAAGGTTCTTCTCGTTGCTTTCAAAAAGAACGAGGGCGGAAATGCATTCTGGGAATCACAGGGCTTTACGCTTCGTGATGATCTGAATTACAGAAATAAAGCACTTGCCGAGATGGTCCGTATAGATCCTGATTACATGAAGTAAAGACAGCTGCAAAACAGTCACCGTTATGGTGGCTGTTTTTTTTATACCAAAAATGAATGTATTCACGACAAATATTGATATGACATTTATAGGAGTCGATTATCCTTTTTGACAGAAATATTTTTCCGTAAAGAACCTCTGCAGAAATGCGGAGGTTTTTTAAGTGTGATATAATATCAAAAGAAAGAAGAGAATGGAAAGGTTTTCGGTAGAGAATGGAAATTTGGGATTTATACGATAAAGAAGGGAAAAGAACGGGAGAGACCTGGGAGAGAGGCTTTGGAAACTATAAGCAGATTCCTGACGGGCTTTATCATATGGTGGTAGATATCCTTGTTCAGCATGTTGACGGTACATATCTTCTGACTAGAAGGGATATGAGTAAGGATGTATATCCGGGATACTGGGAGGCCAGTGCAGGAGGATCTGCATTATCCGGGGAAGATGCGCTTGAAGCTGCTAAACGTGAGCTTTATGAGGAAACAGGATTATCTGCGTTAAATATTGAACTTGTAAGTCATGTTTTCAGAGATCCCAGTCACAGCATGTTTTATTCGTTTCTTGCAACCGTAGATGCAGATAAGGATTCGGTGATCCTTCAGGAAGGCGAAACTGTAGATTATAAGTGGGTGGATGCCCGGGGATTTATCGAATATGTCGATTCCAATCAGGCGATCAAAACTCACAATGACAGATACAAAGAGCTTATCGAAGTCATAAGAGCCGGCATATCGTAAGATTATCATGAAAAGTATCACGGTAAAGGAGGGGAAGATCACGCAGGACAACGGAATAAAAAAACAGCAGTCAGTAAAAGGTCTGAAGTGGGTATTTATCGTATTGATGATCCTTGCCTTTGTAATTATGGCTGTTATAATATACAGATCTTCTCCATACGTTTATGTTAAGCGGATGGCAAAGAATAACGAAGCCATTTTGAATCAGCTTACATCTGTTATGAGAGGTTATAGCGAAAACAATAAGCATATTGAATACAGCGACGAGGATGCACCTGATGAGATAAAGACTATCATGAGAGAACTAAAGGATGAATATCAGAAAGACAGTGAATGGCCGGTTTTCTCGGGCGTGGAAGTATATTTTGATGAACAGGGAGGTATGATGTACCTTATCCAGGTCAGGAAAGATAGGCTTAAAAGCGGTGACGGTAAAGACAGTCCTGATATCAGATGTTATTATCTGATCTACACAGACAGCAATTATGATGGGAAACAGGCGGAGACATCTGCGGACCTGCTGTATGGCAACTGGCATTATTGGTCGAAAGATCTGTATTCGGGATAAAAAACCTTGAAAGGAGAAATATAATATGATAAAGGAACACTTTGTTAAGATCAGTAATGGTGAGTGCAGTAAAACGGAGTTAACACTCACCGGCATATGTCTGGTACTCATAGGGGTTGTTATAGGTATGATCATAACCCCTGCCCGAGTCTTTGTTGCAGGAAGCTTTAACGGTAATCAGGGTAGTCTGGGCAAACCGGAAAAGAAAAAGAAGAAGGGGAAGGCGAATCAGAATGCTTAACTACCTGGTGATCATACTTTTTATTTTCTTTATCGGAAGCTTGTCCGGCTGGTGTCTGGAACTCGTATTCAGAAGATTTTTTGGCGCCAATAACCCTGATCATCGCTGGATCAACCCGGGGTTTTTGACGGGACCGTATCTCCCGATATATGGATTTGGTCTGGTCAGTATGTTTCTGATGGCTTATATACCGGTCCCGATAGAAAATGAAACAGTCAGAAAGCTTGTCCTGTTTTTGGCAATGGCTGTGACGATGACGGTGATAGAGTATATCGCCGGATTGATCTTTATAAAAGGACTTCATATAAGATTATGGGATTACACCATGCGTCCGGGAAATATACAGGGCATCATCTGTCCTTTGTTCTCGTTCTTCTGGGCGGTTCTGGGGGCAGTATATTATTTCCTTATACATCCCCATGTTCTTCAGGCAGTATCCTGGCTTGCAGATAATATGGCTTTTTGTCTTGTGATAGGATTCTTCTACGGGATTTTCTGGGTGGATGTGTTTTATTCATTCAAACTCGTGAACCGCATCAAGAAATTTGCGGAAGAAAAGGAGATCGTTGTACGTTATGAAGCTGTTAAATCAGCAATAAGAAAGGCTGAGGTGGAAAGCAGGGAGAAGCTGCATTTCCTGTTTGCATTTAATCCGGATGTATCGTTGAGAGAGCATCTGGAAAGGTATGTTGAACTGATGACAGCATTCCATGCCGATCATCTTCCGGAACCGATCCGAAAGACTATCAGCCATAGGAGAGATAATGAAAATAACAGAAAAAATATTTGACGCCTGCTACATTTTAGAGCCAAGCTTACGTCAGGATATGAGAGGACAGATGCAGGTCTTCTATGATGATACGGAAATAAAAAATCTTCTGGATGGCTTTGAAATAGGAGAACAGAGAATCTACAGGATTCCCGGGAAACACACGTTTTACGGCATACATTATCAGAAGCCGGGAAAGGCAAAAGGAAAGCTTATAAGCGTGATACAGGGAAGAGCACTGGATTACTTAGTAGATCTCAGACCGGATTCCGATACATATAGGCAATACAGAATGTTTGAACTTAATGAAAAAATGCCGCGGCTTATATATCTTCCTGCAGGATTCGGTCACGGCTTTCTGACATTGGAAGATAATACGATCCAGGTCTTTGCGGTAGATCCGCACTCTGAGAGAGAAAACTCAGGAGTTGTAAATTACAAAGATCCTTCGATAGGGTTGGTATTGCCGGTTGAAGAAGTGATCATATCCGATTATGACAGAGATGCTGAGTTTCATCCCTGCGAATACCCGTGTGAAAGAGAAAATAATGCATACATTCATGTATGAGGACAGAATAGATAATGTAAGATCGTAGAGAACAAATTTATGCTTGACTCTTCCCTTGGGGCACCCTTTATCCTTTTAGTCAGAGAAAGGAGAGGGAAGAGTTATGAGAGAAAAATACGGATTATACAACAATTTATCCTATGTTATCCGCGGAATGAAAAGCGGAAATGAGAATCTGCTGGGCATTCAGTCTTTGGGAATCTTAGCGGAGACGGTATCGCTGTTTATCATCCCGATGATGGTAAAACTCATCATTGATTCACTGACAGCGGGTGATGCGCTTAACAAGACAATGATCCTGATCGGGATCAATTCAATAGTCATGCTTATCGTATATCTTACAGCAGGCTATGTCGAAAACAATACCCCTTACAGAATTAAACATGCTCTTATACGTTTTAAACGTGAACTTACAGAGACCATGACATCCATGGAGTATGCCAATATGGAAGATCCTAAGGTGCTGGATGAACACGAGAGGATAAGAAATGTCATGAACGTAAAGACCCAGGGCATAGAAGGCATGATGGATTCTACCGTAAAATGCGCCAAGCTTATTGCCCAGATGATAATGGCGGGTATCCTTGTATCCCGTCTGCATCCTCTGCTTATAGTGATACTTTTGGGACTCTTGTTACTTTCATTTATGGTGGTGGATAAGACCAAGCTTAAAGATAAGGAGCTGGTGTGGGATGCCCTAGGACCATACTGGAGAAAGCACTTTAATATGGGGTATCTGACAAATCATTTCACCTCGGCCAAAGAGATAAGAGTCTATGATATGAAGGATTGGATCTATAAGAAGTATCTGGGGATCAATTCCGATATACTGGCGAAATATAAGCTTTCGAGAAACATCTGGTTCAGATCGCATGCTCTTTGTATGCCTATAGCCCTGCTGGAAGAAGTAAGCCTATACGCTTTCCTGATATGGCAGCTGTCCATGGGGAAGCTGACGGTAGCGGAATTCACGCTCTATGTTGCGGCGGTACATATCTTCATAAAGGCGTTAAGTGATTTTATCCATGAGTATACGGAGATTAAAAAGCAGTCGTTGGAAGTAAAGGATTTCAGGGCATTTATAGACCGCTATAAAGTTAAAGACGTAACGGTTAAGGATATGGGTGCAATGGAAGAGAAGCCGGCGTTTGAATTTAAGAATGTGAGCTTCTGCTATGAAGGACAGAAGAAAAATGCGCTTGAACATGTTTCTATATCCGTGCCGTATGGAGAAAGGCTGGCAGTAGTGGGACTGAACGGGGCCGGAAAAACGACATTTATCAAACTGCTTGCCGGTTTCTATAAGCCTGCGGAAGGGAAGATCACATTAAACGGTAAAGACTGCGCAGACATGAGCAGGGAAGAGATATTCAGATATTTTTCAGCAGTCTTTCAGAATGTGGAGGAATATCCCTTCACCGTAGCGGAAAACGTATCCATGAAAAACTTAAGTGATACCGATGAAGAAAAGGTAAAAGACTGTCTTAAACGCTGCGGGCTTTTGGAGAAGATCGATAAGCTGGAAAATGGTGAAAAGAGCCAGGTGATGAAGGTTATAGAAAAAGACGGCGTGGATTTTTCGGGCGGCGAAAAACAGAAACTTGCGCTGGCCAGGGCTTTGTACAAAGATGCGCCGGTGATAATACTGGATGAGCCTACATCGGCGCTGGATCCGCTTGCAGAAGAAAAGCTTTATACGAGCTTTAATGAGCTGATAGGTGATCGTACGGGAATATTCATCTCCCACAGATTATCATCGACAAAATTCTGCGATAAGGTGGCAATGTTTGAGGATGCCCGTCTGGTAGAGTATGGCACGCATGAAGAGCTGATGCAGAAAAAGGGGAAGTATTATGAACTGTATAAAACCCAGGCACAGTTATACAGAGAGGAGGAAAAGAAAGATGAAGAAGACAGATGATAGGACCATCAAAACAAAACCTATAAGATATTTTGCAGCCGCGATGAAAAAATACAAAAAAGGTTTTTATCTCTTGTATGCGCTTATGATCCTGGCACTGATGATACAGCCCTTTATAAGCATGTTAGGACCGAAGATGATGATAGATGCGATCGTGGCAAAGGCAGATATCAGGGTCATCATAAAGATAGCTGCTGTTATGGTACTTGTTGATTTTGTGATTAAGTGCATTACTGTATTTACGGATCTGGAGCTTGACAGGGAATACTATACGGGACTGGACAGACATCTGGAAGCAGCTGTCGGAAAAAAGAGCATGGAGCTTAAATATGAGACTACCGAGAATAAGGAGACCCTGGACAGTCTGGCAGATGCCAGAACAGGAATTGATTCCGGATATTCGGGCGGCTCGAAAGGGCTGTTCGGCGCGATAGCTTTATTGACAGTAAACATCGTGGTCATCCTGCTTTCAGCGGCAATAGTATTCAGCTATACCTTCCTTCCCATCATACTTGTGCTCATCAATGTCACGCTGAATGCATTTTTTGAGAGCAGGCTTAATAAGATAAAGATGGATCAGATACAGCGCCTTGCGGTGACGGACAGGGCGTATTACTACCTTCTTCACGGACTTTCGGATATAAGGTACGGAAAAGATATAAGACTGTTTAATGCGAAAGATATGATGCTTGGAAGGGTTGATGGTTTTAATGATATACAGTCGGAGATAAATAAGACTCATGCAAAAGAATCACAGAAATACATTAGCGGTTCTAAGATAAATCTTGCTGTGACTGCGGCATTGATATACCTGATGCTGGCCGTAATGGTAATAGATAAAAAGATAGGCATAGGTGATTTCACGATGCTTTCGACTGCAGTCACTACCATTGTTGCATCCATCAATACTGTTCTTAAACAGATACTTGAACTGAAGAAATTCTGCGGATATTCGGATAAGTTTATCAGCTACGTGGAAGGAAATATATACGAGGAAAAGGGAGATAAGGATCCTGATACTTCAAAAGGCATTGTGATAGAGTTTAAGAACGTATCCTTTAAGTATCCGGGAAGCAGGGAGTATGCGCTTAAGAATATCAATACAACCATAAAAAGCGGAGAACACTGGTCAGTGGTAGGTTTAAACGGCGCAGGAAAATCAACGTTCATTAAACTGTTATGCAGGCTGTATGAATGTACGGAGGGAGAGATATTTGTAAATAATATAAATATAATGGATTATGATTACAGCAGTTATATGAAGATACTGTCCGTAGTATTCCAGGATTTCTGCCTGCTTAATTTTTCCATAAAGGAGAATCTTATCTGCGACAGTCCGGATAAGGTTTCGGATGAAAAGCTTATACCTTTGCTGGAGGAAGTAGGCTTAAAGGATAAAGTGGATTCACTTTCGCTGGGACTGATGACGCCGGTATTCAGATATTATGATCAGAACGGATTCGAGCCCTCCGGCGGAGAGCAGCAGAAGATCGCTATGGCCAGGGCACTGTACAAAAATGCGCCTGTGCTGATACTGGATGAGCCTACCGCAGCGCTGGATCCCATAGCAGAAAAGGAGATATATGAGCAGTTCAACAGCATGGTAAAGAATAAGACTGCAATATTCATATCACATCGTCTGGCCTCCTGTAAGTTCTGTGATAAGCTGCTGGTATTTAAAGACGGCGAGATAGTGGAGCGGGGTACCCACGAGAGCCTGGTGAAAGTCTCCGGGGGACTCTATGCCAATATGTACAAAGCACAGGAAAAGATGTATAGTTAAGGTGTTTCATCACTCTTATTGTTATGAGGAGTTCAACAGATGGAAAAGAAAATGACATCCGGCGAGATAGCCAAAAAGGCGGGAGTATCCCAGAAGGCCGTGCGGCTGTATGATGAGAAGGGGCTTCTGAAGCCGACGGATTATTCGGAAGGGAACTACAGACTTTACGATGATGCGGCGCTTCAGATACTGGAAAAGATAGTTGCGCTTAAAGCAATAGGGTTTTCACTGGAAGAGATAAGGGATAATCTGACAGCGGGAGAGGCAGTGAATGTTGAAGAGGCGCTGCGCATTCAGCTAAAAAATATGGAGGAAAAGCGCAGCCAGATAGATAATGTGATAGCTGCGATAAAAGGAGCGCTTGAGCGCAGGGGCAGCGCGCTTGACTGGGATGATGTGGCTACAATAGTGCAGAACATTGATATAGACCGCAGGGCAGACGAGCACCATTGGGATGCTCTTAGGCATACGGCGCAGGAACCGGACTGGTATGTGAAGATATTTGATTCACTTGAGTTAAAAAAGAAAGATAAGATACTTGACCTTGGCTGCGGATATGCAAAGCTTTGGAGAAACAACCGTGACAGGATACCCGAAGGATCAAAGATTTATGCGGTAGATGTGCACGGAGGCTGGGCAGATGATTTTGAAAAATATGTGGCGGATAATAAAGACAGCTTTCCGAAGGGTGTGAAAATAAGCCTGTTATTTGAAGATCTGGAAACGGATAAAGCATGGGAAAAGATCGCAAAAAATAAAGAATACAGTATGATCATCGCGCATTACCTGGGATTTGAGTTAAAAGATCCCGAAGTTATGATCGCGCGTGCGGCCGGGTGTTTGTCCGATAAAGGTGTGTTTTCCTATAACGGTCCGGGATCAGACAGTTGGGAACGCTATCTGCAGAATGTGTTCACGGAGCTTAAGATAAAGGCGCCATTTTTAGATGAAAAGATAGCCGCAAAAAAGAAAATGGCAGATGACACGGAAAAAATGCTTAAGAAGTATTTTGATGAAGTGGAGCGCATATCGCTGCCTAATAAATGGCACTATACCGATGCTGCGGAGCTCTTTGACAAGTTTATGGAATTCTATGAAGAGCAGGAAAAGTTTATGAGTTCAAAGCGGGATAAAGTGGAAAGATATTTTGCCAAAATGATAGAGAAGGACGGAGAGATAGTGCTCGAAGCTTTTTCTTATTTCTGGCACTGCAGGAAATAATCTGTGAAGAAGCAAAAAAGAAACCGGAGATTTACTGAAAAGTTCGTAAAAAAGGAGATATAGTTTATTGTTCTATAAAAACAGTATGGACAATAATGTATATACAACCGTTTCTTATGCGACGGATGATCAGGATCATATGGAAAAACTGTGTGAGTGCAAGATCGATGTGGACCCTGTTACAAAGACCTGGACGATCTCATCGTGGTATACGGAAGAAGGGCATAAACATCACGGATTCGGAAAACTTACATTAAAAGAGTGCCTGGAGACGATCGTTGCGGTTCATGGTGCGCCGGATGCTGTAGAATACATTTGGAACGGAGCTAACCAGTATGTCTTTGACTGGCTGGAGGAGAATTTCGGGGCGCTGAGCAAGTGCCCCATTGCAGTGCAGAAATATGCTTCCGACGATGACTGGGAATCTCATATCTATACATTGAACAGGGAGAAGTTTTTGAAGTATTTTGGGATACGGAAAGAAAAAGGGAAACGGAAAAAATAAAAGAGGAGAGTAAAGAATAATGATCACAAGAGACGAAGCATTTTCACTACTGAAGAAATATAACAAGGATCCTTTTCATATCCAGCATGCATTAACAGTGGAAGCTGTTATGAAATGGTACGCAAACGAACTGGGGTATGCAGATGAGGCAGAGTATTGGGGAATCGTGGGACTTCTTCACGATATTGATTTTGAACTCTATCCGGAGGAACATTGCCTGAAAGCTCCTGAGCTGTTGAAAGAAGGCGGTGTCAGTGATGATATCATTCACTCCGTATGCTCCCATGGCTATGGTATTACGGTCGGCTGCGGCGTAACTATCGATGTGGAGCCGGTCCACGAGATGGAGAAGGTTCTTTTTGCCGCAGACGAGCTTACAGGACTTATCTGGGCCGCTGCACTCATGAGACCTTCTAAGAGCACTAAGGACATGGAACTTAAATCTCTGAAAAAGAAGTACAAGAGCAAAGGTTTTGCGGCAGGATGCTCGAGAGAAGTAATAGAGCGCGGAGCTGATCAGCTCGGATGGGAGCTGGATAAGCTTCTTGAAATGACGCTTCAGGCCATGGCTGCAAGCGAGGATGTCATTAACGCCGAAATGGAAGGGGCTGTGTGAGAGTTCCGGACCGAAAGGAAAAGGGTATCCCGATGGTAAGAGCGGGGAGGATATTCCGCTTATGGCGCGTATAATAGCCGTAGCAGACAGCTATGATGCCATGACAAGCAACAGAAGCTACAGAAACTATCTGCCTCAGGAGAAGGTGAGATCGGAGCTTAAGAAGAACAGCGGGACCCAGTTTGATCCCGGGATCACGGAATATATGATCAGGATCATCGATGAGGATAAGGACTACCGGTTGCATGAATGAGGCTTTTATAAAAAAGGGAGTTTTGCCATGGAAAAAAATATAGTCAGAGATGTGCTGTTTCTCGGACAAAAGTCTGATGAGGCTACGGAAAATGATAAGGAGGTCATTACAGATCTTAAAGATACATTAAAAGCCAATCACGAGCGTTGCGTAGGGATGGCAGCGAATATGATAGGGTATCGAAAAAGGATCATTATTATATCTGTAGGATTTACGGATGTAGTCATGGTGAATCCGGTTATATTGCAGAAAAACATTCCATATGATACTGAAGAAGGATGTCTGTCTTTGGAAGGTGTGAGAAAAACGAGGCGATTCCAAAAGATAAAAGTGCAGTATCTGGATGAAACGTTCAAAAAGCAGGTACGTGAGTATGAGGGATTTATTGCACAGATCATACAACATGAATGCGATCATCTTGACGGGGTGCTCATATGAAGATAAGAAGAGGGCCGGTAGCGCTTGTAGTATTAAGCCTTGCGGCAGAACTTGCATATATCATTGTAAAAGGAAGCAAGGAAGTGGCATCGGCAAAAAGAAATGTTCGGGAAAAGAGCTGTTATCATTACACAGTGTCTCGGTGCAGGAGATAAATCCACTGCAAAAGATATTAAGGACAGCTTATCCTGGTGGGGAGTAACCGCGATCAAAGTGGTCAGCTTTAAACTTATGGCGGATATAGACTGGAATAAGATCCCGGAAAACAAGAAAGAAGCTTTCAGAAACAAATTATCTGCTGTGGCAAAGAAAATGCACGGAATAGATTACACTGTGCCTGCCCATGCCGGACTTGTGGCAAAGCTAAAATTTTATGCCGTTCGGATGATGCAGACCGGACTCGGAAAACAGAATCCGGAATATACGGATTATAAATATTGGAAGGCAAACGGGTGGATAGATAACGCAAGACCATGGAGATAAGAGATATGATCATCAGACATGCAGAAACGAAGGACATTCCCGGAATCCTTAAACTTTTGATACAGGTAGATATGGTTCATCACAACGGCAGGCCGGATCTGTTTAAGGGACCTGCGACAAAGTACAGTGCGGAAGAACTGGCTGATATAATTGCTGATGACAAAACGCCTGTCTTTGTCTGTGTTGATGATGAGGAAAAGGTACTCGCCCATGCTTTTTGCGTCTGTAAGCAGGAGAAGGATAATGCGGTTCTTACCGATATACGAACTCTTTATATTGACGATATCTGTGTTGATGAAGAAGTGAGAGGACGGCATATCGGGAGTATGATATACAATGAGGTACTAAACTATGCAAAAGAACAGGGGTTTTATAATATCACCCTGAATGTGTGGGCCTGCAATCCTTCTGCAATGAAGTTCTATGAAGCTATGGGACTTATTCCTCAGAAAGTCTGTATGGAGAAGATATTGGGCGAAGAAAAAATGCGGTTAAAGGGCTGAAATGGTATAATTCTACTGGCTGTTGGCCTAAAATGAGACATGAAAGGTAATGAGGCGATGTTATGATCCAGGACATTTATCCAAGTAAACTAAATAATGAATTCTATGATTATAAGATGACAGCCGATGATATCTGTCTCTTCTTTGATACAGAAGGCCGAATGCTGATAAAAGAAGAAAAAGACAGTGTTTCATTTACGTGTGGTCTGGACGCTCAGGGAAAGCAATGCATATATCTTTTTTCACTGGATGATACGAAGTTTTTTCTGACTGTTGATGAATCCGGTTTTCAGAAGGAGGGCTATACTTATAAAACGATAAGGGAAATAAGAGACAGCTGTTCCGGTAAAGAAGTGTTTGCTGCCTTCACGGCTTATCATTTGTGGCGCTGGTATGCCGATAACAGGTTCTGCGGAAGATGCGGTGAAAAGCTGATCCCCGGTGATAAGGAACGTTCTCTTATATGCACGAAATGCGGCAATACTATATATCCGAGGATCAACCCGGCTGTTATAGTAGGTGTCACTAAAGGAGACTGCCTTTTGATCACTCGGTATAACAGGGGATATGCGTATAATGCTCTGGTTGCCGGTTTTACCGAAATCGGTGAAACGCTTGAAGAGACGGTAGCCAGAGAAGTTATGGAAGAAACCGGTGTTAAAGTAACAAATATCAGATACTACAAATCCCAGCCGTGGGGGATGGCACAGGATATTCTTGTGGGATACTTTTGTGATGCAGCAGATGACGGTGAAATCCACATGGATAAAAATGAACTCAAATATGCCGAATGGGTAAAAAGGGAAGATATTGTTCTGCAACCAAATAACTTAAGTCTTACCAACGAAATGATGAGTGTATTTAAGGCGGGCAGATGACATCTGTTCACCAAGAACAACAGTATTACAAAAATCAAAGGAGACAGATCATTTTAAAATGATAAAGAATATAGTTTTTGATATAAGTAATGTGTTAGCTCCGTTCAGGTTTAAGGAGTTCCTTGCTGAAAAAGGGTTTGATGCAGATACGATAAAAAGAATCGTTAAAGCCTCTGCCATGACATCATATTGGACTGAATTTGAAAAAGGAATGCTCACATATGAGGAAGCGATGAACGGTTTCATAAGTACGGACGCCGGTATTGCCGCGGAACTTCATAAAGCATATGATTCATGTTCCGGAATTATGGGGAAATACGATTATACAGAAGGCTGGATCAACGCATTGAAAGAAGCAGGATACAGCTTATACTGTATAACCAATTTTACACCGGCGGGGTATGAGCAGTGTTACGATTGTATAGCGTTTGTGGAAAGGTTTGATGGCTGCGTTTTTTCATTCAGGGAAGGCGTTGTAAAACCGGATCCGGAGATCTATAAGATATTGTTAAGCAGATATGACATAAAAGCAGAAGAGTGTGTATTTATAGATGATACAGAGGAAAATGTAATTAGTGCTGAGAAACTCGGATTTAAAGGAATAGTTTTCACCGGATATGACGATGCAGTTGCAAAGCTTGCGAGGATAGTAAAATGAAGATCACGGTTATGGTTTATGAACGGATTGATCAGCTCCGGGAGAGCTTAGAAACTGCTATCTCACAAGCTTTTTTACTGATATCACAGAATATTCCTTTTCGCCTTAGCTGTTTTGCAACAACTGCAGTAGTTCCGCCGCCCATAAAGAAGTCGGCGATGGTATCGCCCTCATTGCTGCACATACTGATTATCCGCTCAAGAATGGCGGGCGGTTTGGGAGTATCATAAGCCTCTGCGGTCCGGATACGGCTATAGGTATCGAGCATATCGTCATCGGCCCAGAGGTTGCCGACAGGAATGACATTACTGAAACGATACGGAAGTCCATGTATGAGGACTACTTCATCATTAGCGAGCATAGCTTCGAACTGTGGGCGGCTTACCATAAGATGAAGATTCTGCGCCCCAAGGTCGATAACAGTTCCGTTAATACTTATAATATTATTATCCGACTCGATAAAGCCGTTTTCAAACAGGGGAACGGTCCTTTTCTTATCATCCCGCATTTCATGGAATACGAAGTTCCGGATGTCTTTAACATAGTAAAGAATGATGTCCATCTGGGAATCAAAGTTCCTGTAAAAGCCTCTTTCTCCGCTGTGCCTGCGATAGATCCTATTTCTGAAGCAGGTGGTGGTGAAGATCTCATCCATGAGTATCCTCATATATGAGTCCATACGCCAATTGCAATGGATAAAGATGCTGCCGTTATCTGCAAGGACCCGCCGCATCTCTTCGATACGGGGACGATACCATTCCACCGCTTCAAGCGGGGAACCGAGATCATCATTGTAATCATTGAAAACTTTGCCCGAGTTATAAAGAATATCGCAGTATATAAGGTTTATTGAGCTGTTCGGAAGATTGCGAAGCACTTCCAGATTGTCGTTATTATAGATCACAATGCTATCTTTGTCATAGTATTTGTTCATCTGATTTCTCCGCTATGTTCAATGCTTATACATAAATATATACTATGCCGGATGGTACGGATATGCAAGAGAAATTGCCGACACCTTTACGCCATCATGTTTTGGGGGATTGTATTTCGAATAGATACACATTAGAATACAATTATAAAAGGGGGAGGTAAAAGAACAGGAAGAATATATGGATGATATAAAAGTGCTGATGATCGACGATGATGAGCTTATCGCCAGGTCAACATCAGAGTATTTCAATATAGTAGGGGTTAAGACCGCTTATGTTACAAGCTATGATGCGGCGGTAGAGTTTCTGGATAAACAGGAAGTATCACTGTTGCTGCTGGACATTAATCTCGGTGATAAGTCCGGCTTTGATCTGTGTAAGAAGATCCGTGAGAATTATGATATGCCTATTCTTTTTATCAGTGCGCGTACAAGTGATGATGATGTCCTTATCGCTCTGAATATAGGCGGGGACGATTATATCAAGAAGCCGTATACGCTGAATATCCTTTTGGCTAAAGTAAAGGCTGTACTGGACAGATATGAGAAGGCAAGGGAAGCTGCCAGAAACGCAGCGGATGACGGAAAGGGAAAAACAAAAACGGATGCGGTAGACGGCAGGATACTTATAAGGGAGGAACTGTATCTGGATACGGCAACTCATAAGCTGATCGACCACGGAAAACAGGAAGAACTCCGGGCGATGGAATATAAGCTTTTACTTTACCTTCTTGAAAATTCAGGCAGGGTCATTACCAGAGATGAGCTTTTTGAGAATGTCTGGGGTGATGAAAACACCTGTGACGGAACCATTACCGTACATATCAGGCATATCCGGGAAAAGATCGAGGCTGATCCCAAGAATCCGGAGATAATTAAGACGGCATACGGTGTCGGATATATGGTTGAAGAAAGAGGATGAAGAATTATATCCGAATGATCATATTTATATCGCTCCTTTTGGGATTGGCGCTCCTGGTGTTCGTTATCATTGTGAACCAAACGGATGCAGCATCCTTTGGCGTGTCCGGAGAAAACATCGTTACGTTAAACCGCATTGCTGCCTATGCCGAAGAACATAAGGCTGATCTTTCAGTCTTTGATAATGCAGGTTTTGATGCGGATTTTGTGATCATCGATAATAAAAATGATCTGATATATTCCCATTCTGAAAAGACAAATGATATTTCCGTAGAGAAAGCAATTCAGAACCGCTATCCGTACCGCTATTTGTCGGAGAATAATAAGGTATGGGGGACCGTGATCCTGTTTGATGACGGAACAGAGGGATACCGGGGACTGGTAAGAAAGCTCACGGCAGCCCTGATGATCTTTTATGCGCTGCTTATGACCGGAGTGGTATGTTACGGCATCTATGTCCACAGAAATATCGTCCTGCCCTTTCAGCGCCTTAAGGACTTCGCTGCAAAGGTAGCCCAGGGAGATCTGAACGAGTCTCTTAAAATGGACAGAGACAATATGTTCGGAGCCTTTACGGAGAGCTTTGACATTATGCGTGAGGAACTGGCGGCAACAAAGAGCAGGGAACTTGAACTTCAGAAAAAAGAGCGTGAGCTGGTCGCTTCATTAAGCCATGATCTGAAAACTCCTGTAACAGGGATAAAGCTGGCGGCAGAGCTGATGCAGATGAGACTGTCTGTTAAAACGGAAAAGGAAGAGCGGGAGGATATCCTGTTTTCCGGGGAAGAGATAAAGCAGCTGAACACGGATGCTGAGGGCATACTTAATAAGGCCGGACAGATTGATACGCTGTTGAGTGATCTGTTTACTTCTACGCTGGATGATCTGGGTGAATTTAAGGTAAGCTTAAGAGATGAGGAGTCAGCGATCCTGGGAGATATCGTAAAGAGTTTTGATGACAGAGGCCTTGCAGTATTGGGGGATATACCTTCCGTTATCATCAATACGGATCCTAAACGTATGTCGCAGGTTATCGGCAACATCATGTCCAATTCATATAAATATGCGAATACGAAGATCGATATCGATTTCAGCTTGTCAGAGCAGTATCTGGAAATGCAGATCAGTGACCATGGCCCGGGCGTCCCTGCCGCTGAGCTGGATCTGATCACCAACAAGTTTTACCGCGGAAAAGACTGGGAAAACAGCGAAAAGGACGGGCACGGTCTGGGCCTATACATCGCAAAGAGCCTGATGCAGCGCATGAACGGCGACCTGATCGCGGAGAGTAACGGGGACGGGCTTGCGATCACGCTGGTCATTCCTCTCAGTTAAGTCATTTAATAAGTTTTTAATATTTTTACAATATCGTTTTAAGGAAGTTCTGTACAGAGTCATATATAATGCCTTTCAGATGGTAAAGATTTTTTAAAGAAAGGATATTATATATGGCTTCTTCAATTTTAAAAACAGAAAAACTCTGCAAATCATTTTCCAACGGCGGCTTGCAGCAGCACGTGATAAAGAATATGGATCTGGAGATCCTTGAAGGGGATTTCACGATCATCATGGGGGCTTCCGGTTCCGGAAAGTCCACTCTTCTTTATGCACTCTCCGGCATGGATAAACCTACTATGGGAAAAGTATTCTTCGGCAATAAAGAGATCCAGAATCTTACAAATGATGAGCTGGCGGTGTTCCGGCGCGGAAACTGCGGTTTTGTCTTCCAGAGCATCTATCTTCTGGAAAACCAGACCATACTTGATAACGTGCTTACAGGCGCACTCATTGTACAGAAGAATTCACCTGAGCTTGTAAAAAAGGCGCAGTACTTACTGAAAAAGGTAGGTTTATCCGAGGAAATGTGGAACAAGTATCCGAACCAGCTTTCCGGAGGAGAAGCCCAGCGTGCGGGCATCGTAAGGGCAGTGATCAATGATCCGAAGATCCTGTTTGCGGACGAACCTACGGGGCAGCTGAATTCGGCATCAGGTAAGGATGTGCTGGATATCTTCACAGAGATACACAAAAACGGACAGAGCATCGTGATGGTAACACACGATCTGAAAACTGCACTCAGGGGCACAAGAGTCCTGTTTTTGCGGGACGGCAGTGTTGCCGGAGAATACCGTATGAAGAACTATGAGGAAGACGACAGCAAGGCGAGAAGGAGCGGACTGCAGAGCTTTCTCGATGAGA
>JAEEGL013781354.1_pt1 | contig 29730 bp, 30 predicted proteins | sample 9134231 | NCBI WGS metagenome assembly JAEEGL01 (sample SAMN16246548, study PRJNA631951) | gut metagenome | biome: gut microbiome; feature: rumen; material: fiber-attached | host: Bos | place: Iran: Karaj | collected 2018-10
TTCGTTACAAATAAAAAATGTTTACAAATGGGTATTGATAAACATGCTGGAAATGCAATACTTCTAAAAGTTAACCAAATTGGTACTATTACTGAAACATTAGAAACTATTGAACTAGCTAGATCTAATGGTTATGCAACAGTAATATCTCATAGATCTGGTGAAACAGAAGATACAACAATTGCTGATTTAGCAGTAGGTCTAAACTTAGGACAAATTAAAACAGGCTCTATGTCTAGAACAGATCGTGTTTGCAAATACAATCAATTAATGCGTATTGAAGAAGAACTATCTAAATAGTTCTTTTTTAATTCAAATAATGATATAATTATAAAAGAATAGAGGGTTAGATATGAATAGAGAACAAATACTTAAAGATTTTAGAGAATTGCTTTATCCAAACAACAAAGAAGCAGAATCAATAGACGAAAATCAAGTAAAAAGAATAGTATACGAAGGATTAAGAGAATTCCTAGTTAGTAAAAATTATATATTTACAATAGGTTCATATCAATTTGATATAACACCAAAGAATCTATCTATCGTTTATGAAACACCTGACACAAGAATTGAAATATCTAATAAAGACATTCATACTGAAACAACAAGACAAACACCAGTTAGATTCTTCGTTATTTCACCTGAACCAAAAGAAAAATATGATGGTGAAAAAACACCATACATTCTTGTCTCTGGTGATATCTTACATTACGATAACATGGTAGTTGATGAAACATATAACTTTACTTTAGTATCTGATAATATAAATGACAAAATAACGAATTACTTACAAGTTCCAAAAGATGCTACATTATATGAAGACGAATACTTAGATAAAGATAAAACAGTTGCTATAAATAGAGATATAAACGTTACTGATAGAAGAACAGATGTTGGTACCTTCTTTAATACTGATAACGTTCGTCCAGTAGAATATGATTATCAAAACAATGTTTATATTCCAACAGAATTCCAAGCAACAGAAGACTATCGTAAATATGTACCAGATTTATCAAAAAAGAAAAAAATAATCAGTTTAATCTATTCAACTATTATCGATTTCTATAGTGAATACATGAGTAAATAAAAAGAGGTATGCAAATGAATCTTATTAACGAAATAAAACATAGAGCAGCAGCTGATAAAAAAAGAATTATCCTACCAGAAACTATGGATATCAGAGTTCTAAAAGCAGCTGAAAAATGTAAAAAAGAAAAAATAGCAGACATAACAATAATTGGTGAAGAAAAGAAAATTCAAACTCTAGCCAATAAAGAAAATATTAATCTAAGAGGAATTACAATTATTAATCCTCTAACAAGTGAATATACAAAAGATTTAATAAATAGTTTATATGAACTAAGAAAAGAAAAAGGTTTAACTTTAGAAGAAGCAGAAAAACTAATAATGGAAGATTACATGTATTATTCATGTATGTTAGTAAAAAAAGGTTTAGCAGATGGTGTTGTATCTGGAGCATGTCACTCTAGTGCCAATACCTTAAGACCAGCTTTGCAAATTCTAAAAACAGCTAAAGATGCTAAACTAGTATCAGCTTTTTTCCTAATGGATGTTCCAAACTGTGAATTTGGCGAAAATGGAGTATTTATCTTTGCTGATTCAGGTTTAGTACAAAATCCAGAACCAGAAGAATTAGCATCCATTGCAGATTCATCAGCTAAAACATTTGAATTACTTGTAAAAAAACCAGCAGTTGTAGCATTACTATCCCATTCAACAAAGGGTAGTGCAAAACATGCTGATGTAGATAAAGTATTAAATGCCTTAGAAATAGCTAAAAAAGAGTATCCTAAACTTAATATCGATGGAGAACTTCAATTAGATGCTGCTATAGTACCTGAAGTAGCTAAAATGAAAGCACCAGATTCTAAAGTTGCTGGCCATGCCAATGTCTTAGTATTCCCAGATTTAGATGCTGGAAACATCGGCTATAAATTAGTTCAGAGACTTGCTAAGGCTGAAGCCTATGGACCAATAACACAAGGAATCAAAAGACCAATTAATGATTTATCTAGAGGTTGCTCAGTAGATGATATAGTTGGTGCAGTTGCAATAACTGCTGTTCAAGCACAACAAAAAGACGAATAATCGTCTTTTTTTTAAACCAATGATAATGTAATTATTGTTAAAATAATAACTACGATAATAATACAAACCATAATAGCAAACGTTGAAACGAAAGCCGCGTTAGCATCTTTATATCTACGTTCTAGTTTTAAAGTTCTTTCATTATTCTTTTGAACAGTTGATTCATAATCTAATTCATCATTAACAACATTATCTCTTAACTTAACAGCTTTTTCTTCTAATTCTTCTGCTTTATTAGCACAAGCTTTTTGATTAACTGTTAATTCTTCTTCTGCTTTATCTAATTTAACATTTAAATCTAATACATAAGATCTGAAAGTATTTAATACTTGCATTAACTCTGGTAATAAATACTCTTCATATAACATTAAGTCTCCTAAAAAAGCATAATAAGTATCAATATCTTCTTTTTCTTTTCCTGATAGCTTTTCACTTCTACTTAATAGATTATAGAATTCTTGAGAACTAATTAAAGGTATTAATTCTTCTTCCTTATCTTCATTAATAATCTTATCACTATCTTTATCTTCATTAGTAGTCTTATTACTTTCTATTACTTCTTCTCTAGGACCTTTTTGAACAGTATCTTTACTATCTATATCTTGTTTATGACTTTCTACTACTGTATCTCCGAACTCATCACGATCAAAAGTTACAACTTCATGATCATCTTTAGAACGTGAATCAGATATAATAGCTACATCATTTTCTTCATTACCATAAACATTAACACTATTGCTGCCTTTATAAGGTTCATTAACTCTATTAATTTTATTTTCAAAATCTTCACTAACATTAGATTTTTCTTCAAAATTACGAGCACCATTCAAATCTATGCGATGAATCCTTCTGTTTATCTCTGTAATTAAATCTTCTGGTGTAACTTCTTTAGCACCAATATTTTCTTTAACCGTTTCATAAACATCAAAGAAATCAATTCGATAAGTATTAACAAACATATTGTCTTTACCGCTACTATCAACAATATTAATTATTTCTTCTTTACCAGTTCTTTCATTTTTAGGAATAATTGTTACGTTCTTAAGTAGGGGATTCTCTTGCTTTATAATTTCTAATTTTTCATTGTTCTTATCTTTACTTTCTAAAGATAAACAATGTAATCTAATTATTTTAAAAACGTCTTCTGCTGTTAAAGAATCTAAATTGGCAGAAAAACTAGTATTACCATTTATTAAATCATAAATATTAAACTTACTAATATTACATGATTCTTTTCCTAAAACTAAATATTCACCTTGTATCCTTAAGCCTTTAAAAGTATCAGGAAATTGTTCATATAAAGTAGCAAGAGCATATCTATTAACTTCCAATATATTCATTACACTCACCCTATAATAATTCTAACATATTTTGAAAACAAATTAAATTATTTTAACCTTCTATATTTACTTATACCCTTAAGGGGTATATAATAAGGACGGTGTTTATATGAAAAAGGAATTAAATGAACAATTTGTTATAGATTTATCAAAAAAGAAAAATGAACCCGAATGGATGTTAGAATTCCGTCTTAAATCATTTAAGAAATTTAAAGAATTAGATCAACCAGATTTTGGTCCAAAACTAGATATCGATTTTGATAATATCACTTATTATAAAGGCGGCGTAGAAAAACTAACTAATGACTGGAGTCGTGTTAACTGTTCCATTCGTAATAGTTTCCAAGACTTAGGTGTAATCGATGCAGAAAAGAAATACCTAGGTGGTGTAACCAATCAATTCGAATCAGAAGTAGTTTATCACAATCAAAAACTAAAAGATGATGGTATTATCTTTACCTCAACAGATGATGCCTTACAAAAATATCCAGAACTATTTAAAGAATATTTTAATCATTTAGTTAACTACACTGAAAACAAATATACTGCTCTAAATGGTGCTGTCTGGTCAGGGGGTTCATTTATTTATATTCCTAAAGGAGTAAAAGTAGATAAACCATTACAAAGTTACTTTAGAATTGAAACAGAAAGTTTAGGTCAATTTGAAAGAACTATAATTATAGTTGATGAAGGAGCAGATCTATCATACATCGAAGGATGTACTGCTAAAGAATACTCAATTACATCTCTTCATGCAGGTGTTGTAGAAATCTATGTTAAAAAGAATGCTCACTGTCGTTATTCAACAATTCAAAACTGGTCAACTGATGTTTATAACTTAGTTACTAAAAGAGCTATTGTTGAAGAAGATGGTTTAATGGAATGGGTAGATGGTAATATTGGTAGTGGTGTTACTATGAAATATCCTTCATGCATTCTAGCAGGAAGGGGAGCTACAGGTAACTCCATATCTATAGCTTATGCAAAAGAAGGTCAAGTGCTAGATGCTGGAGCTAAAATGATTCACTTAGCACCTAATACTAAAAGTAATATCGTATCTAAATCAATTGCTGAAAAAGGTGGAATAGCTAACTATAGGGGTAAAACCAAAATATCTAAAAATGCTACTCATTCTAAAGCATCTATTAAATGTGATACCATTCTTTTAGATGACTTATCACATAGCGATACCTTTCCAACAAATATTGTTGGCAATACATCAAGTGTTTTAGAACATGAGGCAACAATTTCAAAAGTCTCAGCAGAAAAGATGTTTTATCTAGAATCCAAAGGATTATCAGAAGATAGAGCAAAAGAATTACTAATCATGGGATTTATTTCTGACTTTAAAAAAGAACTTCCTATGGAATATGCTGTAGAATTAAATAGATTATTAAAAGAGTAGAAATACTCTTTTTTCTTGCTAAATCAACAAAAATTTGTTAGAGTAAACACTGTTCAAGGGTGGTTTATATGGAAAAAGACTATTTAATGTATGTAAGAAACGGTTTAAAAGAACAACTAAAAGAAGACTTTAGACAATTTTTAATTGAAAATGGTGTTGCAAATCAATGTGTAATCGATAGTTATACATACTCTAAATTACCTTCAATAGTAGGTTGCTTCAAATACGGTGGAATGTATTTTGTTTATAACACTGATGAAGAAAGTGAATACTTTGATATCCAAAGACACGAAAGACAACTTGAAGCATATCGAGATGTAGCTAGTCGTTTTGGTTTAGAATATGCAAATACTAAAGAAAAAACAAAATAATAGATATCTATTATTTTTTTTGTGTTATAATAACAAACTAAGTAGGTGATAGCATGGACTTTTATAACACAATAAAAAATCTAGATGATGAACAAATAAAAGAACTAATATCACTAAAAATAGATAAACTAACATATCAATCATATGTATTTCCCAATCGTTTTATAGGAATTGATTGTGATATCAATCCTAAAAGAAATTTTTATGGTGAAGTAGAATCTAAAAGTCAATCAGTATGGCAAGGATTTATTCCCAAAGATGTTAGAATTATCTATTCCTTTTTACCTAATGAAGAAGGTTATACAGTAAATAATGGCTGTTATTATTATATTGATGATGATACATATCTTTATGAATTTGCTAAATACATAAAGAGAAAAGAAATAAAAAGTGAATTCGAATTTTTGACTCATGTTTATAATTTTATTGAAAACTATTTTTATGGTTTAATACCTCATGATTATACTCGTGAACAAATGCATCATCCACTACTAGGAGCAGATGGCAAATGTATAGAACCAACTAGTGGTCATCACTTCTTAGATTTTAAAGCTGCAAATAATGCAATGTGTAGCGAATATAGTGCTATGGCTCAAAACATTTTAAGTATCTTTGATTACACCATGATCTATTTTTGTGGAGCAGTAAAATCAAATGTTGGATGTGGAGGACATGTCTTTAACTTTGGCTTAGTTAATAGTAATCCTTGCATTATGGATTTTACAATTCCTGTAGAGGTCTTCTCTCTAAATAACGAGCCATCTTATTACTCACCATTTTTAGGACCAGTTAAAGATTATAGTAATGAAACTTTTAAAAAGCATTTCTTTAATCAAATACCTTATGATTTTAATGATTATCATTATGTAGAAACATCAAATCAATTCAATATGATTGCTGATGGGAATCAAAGACATTACGTAATTGGTAATATTTCATATTATAAAACAGAAAAAACTTTACACAAAAAGAATAAATAAAAGCCTTTATTCTTTTTTGTTTGCCCATAAATTGGTATAATTATACTATAGAGAAGAGGCTTTTTATGGATAACAATCAAGTTACTAACAATCAAGTGGATAATAATCAAGTAAACAATTTTCAAACAGATAATAATCAAGTACCATTAACTTCTTCTAGTGAAGAAAAAAAGAATGTCCCCAAAAATTTCCCAGTTGGAACAATCTTTTTAATACTAATACTTGCTGGTATAGTAGCTGCAATCTATTTTAATAAAGATTCTTTATCAAATAAAAAAGCAGATGAACCAGCTCAAACTGTTACGGAACAAGAATCTAAAGAAGAGGATAAAAAAGAAGAACAACAAACAGGTGAAAAAGAAATTACAGAAACAGCAAAGATTAATACTTTAAATGAGAAAGTAAAAGCATTAAGTAATTATAAAGCAGATTTAGTAAGTCCAGCACCAGAATTATTCAAAAATATTTCTAATAAAGATATGACTGATGGAGAAAAACTTCAAACTGTATTAATGTATCTGGATACTGCTGGTAAATTTACTTTTGGAGTTCCTAGTAAATATCCAAACCTAACTGGAGAAATAATCAAAAAAGATTGGGATATTACATCTACAGAAGAAGCTGTTGAATTATATTTAGATGAAGATGAAGAAGAAGGATATCATTTAATAAAAGCATCAGAAGTAAATGAATTCTATAAAAAATTATTTGGTTCAGAACCATCTACTACAGTTGTAACAAATACATATCCTAACTATTATTATGAAAAAGCCTATGATATATACCTTCGTGTTGCAAGAGGTGGTGGAACTTGCGGAACTGAATTTGCAAGTTATAATTATAAATATACGGAAGATGAAAACAACGCTTATGTTTATACAACAGTAGCATATTCTTCATGCGAAACTGACGTTTGCAAAGATAAAGACTTAAAACATGAAGTGGCTGAATTTGAAACAGATGAAGATGATACAATAATCGAAGAATTTGATGAAAAATTTGTAAAAAAAATTATGGACAAACTAGACAAATATCGTGTTGTCTTTAAAAAAGACGGTAGTAATTATATCTTCGATAAAGTAGAATTTGTAGAAAATTAAAAACTATCAAAAAAAACCAAAAGTACTATAAACTAATAATTTATAGTTCTTTTTTTATTTTAAAAAAAAATTTAGCTAAATAAAAAAAATATTATGTTAATAAAAAGATACTTATAAACAGAAAACACTCATTTGCTATTTATTTCTCCTTCATTTATTATCACCTTTGAAAGGAGGAATTAAATGCTTAATCAAGTAGTACTTGTAGGAAGACTTACTGATGATTTAACTATTACTGAAACGGAAAAAAATAAAAAAGTAACAACAATGATTCTTGCAGTTCAAAGAACAGTAAAAAATCCTGATGGTATTTATGAAGCTGATTTTATTAAATGTACACTATGGAATGCCATAGCTGATAGAACAGCAGAATATTGTAAAAAAGGAGATCTAGTAGGAATTAAAGGCCGCTTACAAGTATCTAGTTATGAAGACAAAGAAGGAAACAAAAAATACTCAACAGAAGTAATTGCGGAGAAAGTAACATTCTTATCTTCACGAACATCTTCTGAAGAAGAGGGGGAATAAATGAAAATTATAATATTCATTGCTGGTTTGATATTAGGAGAACTATTTGGTGTTACACTTATGTGTATCGTCCAAATTAATAAAAAAGATGGATAATAAGTCCATAAATAGCTATACATCATCCTCAAAAAGTTAATTCAATTGAATTAACTTTTTATTTGTCAAATGAATATAGATAATTGAAAAAATTAATATTATTTGCTATAATTACCTAGACACAAGCCTTTTTAGAAAAAAATTATATTTTAGAAAAGAGATGTTTTTTTATGTGTAATATAAAAATGTTTAGTCTTGGTGGACTAGATGAACTTGGAAAGAATTGTTATTGTGTAGAAGTAGATAACGATTTATTTGTTTTTGATTGTGGTATTAAATATGCTAATGAAAATCTATATGGAATTGATTATATAATACCTGATTTTGAATACTTAAGAGAAAATAAAAATCGTATAAAAGGAGTATTCTTAACTCATGGTCATTATGAAAACATGGGAGCTACAGAAGATTTATTACTACAGTTACCAGATGTTAAAGTTTATGCAACTAGATTTACTAAATTTATTTTAACTAATGATGGTATTGATCCTAAAAAAATAACCGAAATAAAACCATATAAAAAGATCAATTTTGGTTCAAATAGTATCTTCCCAATTAGTGTTAATCACTCAGCACCAGATGCTGTTATGTATGTTTTAAATACTAAAGATGGTGCTGTTGTTTATACTGGCGATTTCTTAGTTGATCCAAAAATGATGGATAAATATGAAATGGATTTAGGTAAAATTGCCTATGTAGGAAAACAAGGGGTTCTTGCAATGCTTTGTGAATCTGTTTTCTCTGAAAAAATAGGTCATACATCACCAAATCATCGTTTAGTAGGAGTATTTAAAGATGCTATTAAACGTCATGAAAATAGAATGATGTTTGCTGTTTTACCTACTCATATCTATACAATTCAAGAAATCTTTGATGCTGCAGCTAATACTCATCGTAAAATTATTATCATGGGTAAGAATTTACAAAATATCATTAGTTTCTCTAAAAAAGAAGGTTACTTAAAATTTAATGAAAATGATTTGGGTGACTTATCTAATATAGATGATCGTGATGCAATATTATTAATTCAAGATAGTAAAGAAAATCCATATGCATCAATTAGTAAAATAATAAATGGTTATGACAAATTCATTCACCTAAAGAAAACAGACACTGTAGTATTTGCCGAACCTAAATATGATTCAAGTGAAAAAACTTTGGTTAAAGTTCAAAATGATTTAGCTATTCATGGTTGCGATATTGTAACTATGCCAAAAGAAAAGACTATCTTACATCATGCTTCATCTGAAGACTTGATGATAATGATTAATCTTTTAAAACCAAAATACTACATGCCAGTTAAAGGTGAATATCGCCACATGGTAAATAATGCTAATATTGCTAACTCATTAGGTATAGCACCAGAAAATATTTTACTAAAACAAAATGGTGATATCGTTGAAATAAACGATGGGAAATTAAACGAAGAATGCTTTGATCATATCAAAGTTAATGATGTCTTAATCGATGGAAACAGTACTGAAGACGTTGGTGAATTAGTTATTAAAGATCGTGAAATGTTATCTGAAAATGGTATTGTTTTAATTAGTGCAACCATTTCAAAAAATGAACATATCTTACTAGTAGGTCCTGAAGTAACAACAAGAGGATTTATTTATGTAAAAGATTCTGGTGAAATGATTGAAGAAATAAAACGTATCTCTCAAGGGGTTATCGAAAGAAATATCTTAGAGAATTACATCGAATACAACAAAATCAAAAATGAAATAAGAGAGGAATTAGGAAGATACTTATATCACGAAACAGAATGCAAACCAATGATTATAGCAGTTGTTCAAGAAGTTTAGAAATAAACTTCTTTTATATTGTTTCTAGATGGAATATGCGTTATAATTAACATAACAACGATAGGAGAGATAAAATGTTTTCATCAGTTAAAAAAGACACTAAAAGTAGAATAATAACAGTAACATCTCTATGCATGATAGTATTATTAATGGGTATAGTATTTGCGGCTCAATCATATTCAACAGCTATAGATGCAGTTAAATTAAATAAAGGAAATGCTAGTGAAAGTGTATGGGAAGTATCAATCAATAAAGATTCATACAAAGAAACAGAAGGATCTATTCCTTCAACTTATACTAATATTATTTCTAATTCATTAGTTAATAACGTTACTCTTAATAATCCTTCTGAATTTCTTGAGTATACATTTATGATAGAAAACACTGGTAGTATTGATGCTACTTTAAAAAATATTACTATTGAAGGATTAAATGAAAATATTGCTACAACAATCAAGATAAATGCTGAAGATTATGACCCTTCTAGTGAAGTATCTTTAGAAGCAAACAGTAAAAACTATATAACTATAAGAGTAGAGTATAAAGAAACAGAATATGTAACACCTCAAGAATTAAAACTCTTCACAACAGTTGATATAGTTCAAAAATAATCGATTAATATAAAAAACACTAATTAATAGTGTTTTTTTATTTAAATTTGCCAAAATTCATAATTTGTATATAATATTCACTTACAAATACTTTTTATTTGCAAAAGATTAGTTACTAGTGAGGGGTTATTATGAATAAAGAGCAACTAATAAAATTAAAAAAAAGAATCCTAATGACAGGATTAGCAGGAATCATGATTGGTACTATCGGTTGTGGTAAAGCAGATGCGTTAGCAAAACCAGTGCGTGAACCTATACCAGTGGAAAAATATGAAGGACTAATGAACAATGGTAATTATTGGACAAATGGTGTAAGACATGATGAAGTTACCAAATTGTATTATGGAGATTTTATTAACTTTATCTACGATAGTGAGACAGATGAAATGGGAATCTATATCTATCATGCTAATCTTGGCGGTGATGCCTTATTATATGATGTTGAACATGAAGAAATGGTAGGTTATTCATTATTCTGGGGATCAGCATATAACGTAGAATACTGCGAAGATCTTGCTAAAAGAGGTACAAGTGTATACTTACCTGAAGCTGATGCTTATATTGAAGGGTTTACTCCTAAAGCAACATATTCATTAGAAGAGTTAAAAAGCATCAGAGAACAATTAATTCCAAAAATAAAGTTAGTTGAAGAAACAATAGCAAGACAAAAATAAAAAGAAGATTAATCTTCTTTTATTTTGTCATAAATTATATCGGTATCCAAGATTTCTTCTTTACCCAATAAATAATTAGGCAAGATATGCATATGATAATGTTTTACTTCTTGTGACTCACCATAGTTAACACCACAAGTAATACCTCTAGCATTTAATTTATTCATATAACGAGCAACTAGTTTTTTTGCAACATTATTTACATTTATAATATCTTCATCAGATATACTAGTTAAATCAGTAGCATGTTTTTTAGGAATTATTAGTGTATGACCATTAACTTTTGGAGATATATCCATAATAGCTAGTACATTATCATCCTCATAAACTTTTTTAGAAGGAATCTCTCCTTTTACAATTTTACAAAAAATACAATCATCCATATTATCACCTGCAAATATTATAGCAAAGAAATAGTAAATGTAAAAGATGATGAGATTGAATTATTGCATGTATTATAATATAATTTATATAGAATAAGGAGGTGTGTCTATGAAAAAAATAAAAATGTTTTTAACGTTATTTATTTTCATGTTCATGCTTCCAATAGTAGCAAAAGCTTTTACATCACTTGAAATATCTACACCAAACCCTGCTAAAGGAACATCTTTTTATATTCAATTAAATATTGATTATATTATGGCTAATGGTGAAGATTTAGGAATAAAAGATTTCCATGTTGTTATTGAATACGATCCTGAATACTTTGAATATACAGATGTAACTTGGCTTCAAGGTGTATGTGATATAAATCCAACAGAAGGTAAAATTTATATTGATAAACCAGCTAATGAACGTGTTTGGTCAGCCAGAACTGCGCCATTTACTTTAAGATTTACTGTTAAAAAAGTTGGAACTACCCACATAAGTGTTAATAGAACTGAAGATTCACACTATCGTAATGGGGATGTTATAGCTCAATCTTTTTCAGGTGTTGCAGTAAGTACCCTAGAACCAAGTACTAATACTTTAATCGGAAGTCTTGGTGTTGAAGGATATAATATAGAACCAACATTTAAAAAGACTACAACAGCTTATTACACAACCGTACCTCCTCATGTAACTAGTGTTAACATTATAGCTAAATCATCTGATAGTAAACAAACTATCGAAGGTGGAGGTAAAGTATTCTTAGAATATGGTAAAAATGTTTTCGATATTAAAGTAACTGCTCAAGATGGATCATCAAGAGTATATACATTAACAATTACAAGAAAAGATGACAGAACCGGTGACACCACATTAAAAAGCATTAGCGTATCTGATACAACCATTAAATATCAAAATGGTGTAACAGATTATAGTGCTACAGTAAGTAGAAGTGTTGATTCTGTTTTAATCTCTGCTAGAACTAATGACCCTAAAGCATACATGACAGGAACAGGTCGTAAAAACTTATCAATTGGTGAAAACCATTTCCAACTTTATGTAACGTCATCAAACAATACTCAAACTGTATATAACATAACAATTACTAGATCAACAGAAGAAATAGAAAAACCAATTCAAAGTAGTAAATTAAAAATTCTTAAAATTAATAATTTAGGTATAGATTTATCAAATGAAAAAAATGTTTTCTTAGTTGGAGTTAGAAATAATATCACAGAATTGCCAATAGAAGCTACCGGTGAAAGTACAACTGCATCTATTGATATTACTGGTGATAAAAATTTAAAAGAAGGTATTAATGTAGTTAAAATTACTGTTAAAGAAGTAATAACGCCAGCAACCGAAAACGCAGAAGAAAAAGCTGAAACTACAGAATACAAAGTAATAGTTTATCGTAATCCAGATAACACAGAAGTAGTAACTGATTTAAATAAACTATCAACAACTGCAAATCCTGTTTATTACGCAACTGAAACAGCTCCTCATAATATACCAGCTTCTGCAATAGAATATATAAACAGTAACAATCTAACTCTATATTATAATGTCGTAAATATTTATAATGGCTTACTATATCAAGCTAAAATATCCGGAGTAGAAATAGCAGATTTAGATGCTACCTTTAAAGAAGAAAGAGAAGGTAGTGGCGATTATCACACAACGTTACCAAAAGGAACAGTTATAACTTTATACTTAGGAGATAAATATAAAGATGAAACCAATGTTAGAGTTTACTCTTATACTGATAATAGTGGTTATAAATTACTAACAGATGGTCTAACAGTAATAAATGGTTATGTTGAATTTACTTTAACGGGAGATACTAACTATGTAATAACGTTAAATGAATTAATAAAAGAAAAAGGACCAATTGCTATTCTATTTAGTAAATATGGCTCCATAGTAGGAGCAACACTCCTAATAATTGTCATAGTAGTTATGTATCTAGTCATCCTAAGGAGACACAAAGATAAAAAAGAGAGTAGAGAACCATCATATTAATGATGGTTTTTTTCTTCGTTTTGTGCTATGATTTATACATCCTATGTGTGAGGTGAGGCTATGAAATTAGAAGACGTATTACGTGAAATAGAAAAATACAATCCTCAAGAAATAGACAAAGTAAAAAAAGCATATGAACTAGCTAACAAAGCTCATAAAGGTCAAAAAAGAGAAAGTGGAGAACCATATATTATCCATCCTTTAAATGTCTGTATGAACTTAACTATGTTTAAAGCAGACGGTGCAACTCTTTGCGCAGGTCTTTTGCATGACGTAGTAGAAGATACTAAATTCACACTTAAGGATATTGAAAAACAATTTGGCAAAGATGTAGCTCATTTAGTAGATGGTGTAACTAAAATTTCTAACTTACACTTTGACACTAAAGAAGATGCCTCCAATGCCAACATAAGAAGAATTATTAACAGTTTAAATGATGATGTTAGAATAATTATTATTAAATTATGTGATAGATTACATAACATGCAAACACTTCAATATAAAGCTCCAGAAAAGCAAATTAGAAGTGCCAATGAAACTTTAAATATCTTCGTACCATTAGCATATTTTATTGGAGCTTTCCCAATGAAATGTCGTCTTGAAGATTTATGTTTACTATACTTAGATAAAGAATCATACGATACTATCGAAGAAAAAATAAAAGAAATAACTAAAGATTATCAAAAATGTTATGAAATAGCTACAAAAGAAGTTACTGAACTATTAGAAAAGAATAACATTAAATTCCATTATCGTGTAAAAATCTTAAACACCTATCATTTATATATTAAATTAAATAAAGGTTACAAACTAAACGATATTCACGATTTAGTAAACTTCAAACTAATCTTAGATGATAATGAAGACCCATATCGTGTATTAGGATTAATTCATCATCTATATACACCGATGAATCAAAAATTTAAAGACTATATAGCTTGTCCAAAAACTAATATGTATCGTTCACTACATACAACAGTATTTGGACCAGACAATCATATCTTACAATTTCAAATTAAAACTCAAACTATGGATGATATAAATACAATTGGTCTAGGAGCTTACTGGAAGTTCTACAAAGAAAAAGGTAAAGAAAGAATGCAACAAGAATTAAATTTAAATTATCAATTCTTCAATACCTTAAAAGAAATAAACACATCTATTGAAAGCGATTCAGACTTTATCGAAAGAGTAAAACAAGAAATTTTCTCAAATAATATCTATGTTTATACTTTAACTGGTGATGTAGTAGAATTACCAAACGGTTCAACAGTAATTGATTTTGCTTATAAATTACATAGCGAAATGGGTGATCATTTATATAAAGCATTTATAAATGGAAAAGAAGTAAAAATCACTCATAAACTAAGTAGCAAAGATCGAATTATGTTAATTCAAAGAGAGAAATCTCATCCACAAGAATCATGGTTAGAACATGTTATAACATCAAAAGCAAGAAGAAAAATAAGAGAATATTTAAAAAGATAACACAAGTGGCGTAAATGCCACTTTTTTGTTATAATACGTTTTCGAGGTGGAAACAATGAATGAAAAGATTAATAATTTAGCTGTTTTTTCCGTTTTACTAACTCATGGTGAAGTAAGAGATATTTTAGATTTTTATATACCATTAAAAAATTACTGTAGCAAAAATCCAAATGAAAAAATAACAGAAGACTTTAATGACGTAATAAAGATTAGAACAGGTTTAACATTAGTTTATCTAAGAATAAAAATAAATCTTTTAAATGAGAAATATGAAAAATGGGGAACTGAAAGTTACCTTAAAGAAATCAAAGAATTAGAAGAAGAATACCAAGAGTTTTATGCTCCATATATAAATCAAATAGAAAAAGGACATCATATGTAGATGGTGTTAACCAAAAAAGGTTGACATCTTTTTCGTTTTTTGCTATATTATTATGGCTAAGCAAAGGAGGTAATTATAATGGCAGTAAAATTAAGATTAAAAAGAGGTGGCGCTAAAGGTAGACCAATCTACTCAATAGTAGCTGCAGACTCAAGAAGTCCTAGAGACGGAAAATTTATAGAAAAGATAGGTGTTTATAACCCACTACCTGCTAACTATGAATTAACAATTGACGAAGAAAAAGCACTTTACTGGTTAAGTAATGGAGCACAACCTACAGATACAGTAAAAAGTTTATTAACTACAAAAGGAATCATCGCAAAACATACAAATAAAGAAGGTAAATAATTATGAATTTAAAAGAATTTACTGAATATATTGTCAAAAATATTGCGAAAGAACCTGATATGGTTAGTGTTCAACAATTTGGTGGCGAAGATGATTCAACAATCTTAGAAATCATTGTTCATGAAGATGATATGGGTACTGTTATTGGACGTAATGGAAAAATGGCATCAGCTATTCGTACACTAGTTCAAGCACATGCTTATATACTTGGCTTAAATAAAGTTAAAATAAATATAGATTCATTTTAAAAAAAAGAAGTACTTAGTACTTCTTTTATTTTGGTATTGATAAACGTAAGACCTTATTACCATAAACACGATATGTTAATAACTTAGTATTTAATTCTTGAATATTTTTTAAGAACTCTTCAATAATATCAATATTTTCTTTAGAACATTTCTTTTTGATAAACTTCTTATAAGTTGAAGGGCTAACACCAACAACTTTAGTAAACATTTCTGAATAATACTCTAAACTATTAAAACCATTATCTAAAGCAACCTTTAATAATAGATCCCCTTTATAAATACCTTTAATACTATTTAAAATTCTTCTATTATTCTGATAATCTTTAATAGTTATACCAATATGTTTTTTAAATACTTTCATTATATAGGACTTTTCATAACCAAAATAAAGAGCTAGTTCATCGATAGAGACGAATCTATTAATATTATTATTTAAATAATCAATAATATAACTTACTAACTCTCTTGGTTTCATAATAATCCCCCTACAAGCAAATTATATCATAAAGTCCATTTTTGTTTAAATTTTCCTGTAATTTTTATTTTATAATGCAATTATGAAAGGGAGGAATATATATGCAAAGTTATTCAAAATTTGCTAATAATGAAGGAATAAAGAAAGATTTAACAAGAATCGATCGTAGTTTAAATGTTAAAGCATCTGGAATTCCATATTTCTATGATGATAATGCTATTTATGTAGACGATAAAGATTCTCATAGTGTTGTAATAGGTTCAACTGGTAGTGGAAAAACACAAGCAACAGTATTACCGCAACTAAGATTATCAATACTAGCTAATGAATCAATGGTTGTTATAGATGAAATGGGAGAACTTTATAAGAAGTTAGGAAGCGAATTAAATAATAGGGGTTATAAAACATTCGTCGTTAATTTCCAAGAACCAGATAGAAGTAACAATTATAATCCATTACTAGTTCCATATCATTTATATAAAAACAACCATCAAGATGTAGCATTACGTATTGTTGAAAACATTGGTAACATAATCTTTGAACCGGAATCAAAAGAAATGGATCCATTCTGGACTAATTCAGCGAGAAATTATTTCGTTGGTTTAACAATTTATTTATTTGAAAACGCTAAAGAAGAAGAAATTAACTTCACAAGTATTTATGATTTATCAAATCAAATCGAAACAACAGATATTGGTAAAAGAATACTAGAATCATTACCACCAACTAATCCAGCTAATATTAATTTAGCAGCTACTATTCTAGCTCCAAACGAAACAAGAGGTGGAATTATATCAGTATTTAGACAAAACATTGGTATTCTTAATAGTAGAATTCAATTAACATCAATGTTATTAACAAGTGATTTTAATTTAGAAGAACTTATTGATGAAAAATTTGCTTTATTTATTGTTGGAGAACCATCTAAGTTTATATCTAAATATATGACAATGATTATTGAAGAATTATATGATGTTGTTAATGTTAAAGGAAAATCTCCAAGAAGAATAAATGTTGTTCTTGATCGCTTTACTGAATTAAGTCCTATTGAAGATTTCCATAATATCCTATCAAGAAGCCGTGCCTTAAATATAAGATTTACAATGTTAATTGATAGTATAACTTCACTAGTATTACTATATGGTAGAGAAGAGACTTTATTAATCTATAATAATATTGCAACAATCATCTACTTATATTCATCAGATCAAGATACTCTAAGAAAAATATCTGAACTAGCAGGATTGGAATCGGAAAACCAACCATTAATATCTGCTCAAGAATTAAAAACATTCAAAATATTTGATGCTTTAATCTTAAAGGTTAGAGAATATCCAATTAAAACTCAAATGATTGCTGATTACAAGTTGCCATGGAACATGTCTGAAGAAGAAATAGATTTCCCAACAAGAAAAAATACTGAATTAAAAACATATAAAATATAGAAGATATTTAATAATATCTTCTTTTTAATTCCTTGCCTTTAATCCTTAGAAATAGTATAATTTATGAAGAAGGATTTGATGTATAAATGGAAAAAGTTTATCCAGAACACGTTGCCATCATCTTAGATGGAAACCGTAGATGGGCTAAAGAAAGAGGACTTCCTCAACTAAAAGGTCATCAAGCAGGATTTGATAATATCTGTGATCTTGTACCATATATTATAGATAGAGGAGTTAAAGTACTAAGCGTTTATGCTTTCTCAACAGAAAACTTTAAACGTACAGAAGAAGAAGTAACTTACTTAATGAATTTATTCGTAAAAATGTTTAAAAAAGAATGTGAAAAAATCCATAAAGAGAATATTAGAATAGTAGTTTCTGGTCGTAAAGAAATGCTACGTGAAGACGTTCAAGATGCTATTAAATATATTGAAGATAGAACTAAAAACAATACAAGAGCTACCTTCAATGTTTGTATGGCTTACGGCGGAAGACAAGAAATTGTAGATGCTACTAAAAAAATGATAGCTGACGTTAAAGAAGGCAAACTAAAAGAAGAAGAAATCGATGATGATTTAATGTATAAATACATGTACAATGAATTACCACCAATTGATTTCTTAATTAGAACAAGCGGCGAAGAAAGACTAAGTAATTACATGCTATATCAAATGAGTTATGCAGAAATGTATTTCCCAAAACTATTCTTCCCAGATTTCAATAGAGAAGAATTTGAGAAAGCGATTGATATCTTCAATACAAGAGAAAGAAGATTCGGAGGCAATAAAAAATGAAAAAAAGAGTAATAAGTGCCATAGTAGCACTAGCAATTGTAATTCCCCTATATTTAATTGGCGGAATACCATATCGTTTAGGAATAGCTTTACTAGCAGCTTTAGCTTTTAAAGAAACCTTAAACTTAAAAGAAAGTCATCATCCATATCCAGGAATAGTTACAGGAATGGCTTTTTTAGGAACAGAATTACTAGTATTACTAGATAATAGTGGAGCATACTTATATACAGGCTTCTCACTTATGTCTGTTTCATTAATCTTCTTATGCTTACTTATTCCAACAATTTTCGATGAAAAAAATAAGTATACAACAAGAGATGCTTTCTACTTAATTGGAACAATGTTATTAATAGGATTATTCTTTAACTTATTAATATCATTCCGTTTTGCAGAAAAATGGTTATTAGTTTATTTACTATTAATTTCTACAATGACAGATACTTTTGCATTCTTTGTAGGATCATTAATTGGAAAACACAAAATAGCTCCAAAAGTATCACCTAAAAAATCATTGGAAGGATGTATTGGTGGATCTATTGTTGGTACAGCAATAGCATCAATCTTCTACTATAATGTTCTTTCATCTAATATTAATATTTTCTTATTAATATTAATGACATTATTCCTATCAGTATTAGGACAATTAGGAGATTTATTCTTCAGTAAAATTAAAAGAGAAAATGGAATTAAAGATTTCTCAAATATCATGCCTGGTCATGGTGGAATACTAGATAGATTAGACAGCATAACATTTATAACATATGGTTACGTTTTAATCATCACAATAGCAATGTTATTCAGATAGAAAGGGTAAGAGATGAGTACAATACTAAACATATTATTATTTTTACTTATCTTAGGAATCCTTGTATTTGTACATGAATTTGGTCATTTTATAACTGCCAAGAAAAATGGAGTATTCATTCATGAATTCTCTATTGGTATGGGGCCAGCAATTAAAACCTGGAAAGGTAAAGATGGCATAGATTATTCACTAAGAGCATTACCAATTGGTGGTTATGTTCAAATGGCTGGAGAAATCTATGAAGATGATGATACTAATACAGTTCCTAAAGATAAGTTTATGTGCAACAAAAAATGGTGGCAAAGATTAATAATATTATGTGCTGGTGTATTTAACAATTTTCTACTAGCATTAATATTCTTATTTGTTATTGCTCTTATTTGGGGAGCACCATCATTAGCACCTAAAATATACCGTGTAATACCAAACTCTTCCGTTGCAGCGACTCAAACAATCGAAACTGACGAAGAAGGTAATAACATAGTTGTTAGTGGCATCATGGACGGTGATGTCATAACAAGTATTAATGGAAAAAAAGTAACAACTTGGGATAAAGCTCAATTATTACTTTTATTTAAAGATAAAGATGGCAAATACGATATAACAGTTAAACATGAAAATGGTAAATCTGAATCATTCCAAATCGAAAGAACAGAGTTTGAAGATTCAGATGGTGAAAAGATGGAAGGCTTTGGCTTCGAAATGAAATCCGAAGTAAATAAAGGATTTAAATCTGCTGTTAAATATGCTTTCCAAAAATTTGTAGCTATCTCAGAACAAATGTGGATGACTCTAGGAGGTTTATTCACTGGTAAAATATCATTAAATAGTTTATCAGGCCCAGTTGGAATTTATACTGTAGTTGGTGAAACAAGAAAAACAGGTATAGCTAATGTTATATTCCTAACAGCATATTTAAGTATTAACTTAGGAATCATGAACATTTTACCTATACCAGCTCTAGATGGTGGACATGTTTTATTCTTACTAATTGAAATGATTACTAGAAAGAAAGTAAATAAAACTGTCGAAGCTTGGGCAACAAATATTTTCTTCGTTCTGTTAATCTTGCTCATGATCTATATATCGATTCATGACGTATTCACATTTATTATAAAATAGGGGTTTAAACCTCTTTTTTAATTGCCAATATAAATCATTTTTTATATAATAATAATCACTAAGGAGAGATACACCTATGGCATACGAAAACTTTGAAAATAGCATTATAGAATCCTTTGGCAGAGACATAGAATCTGGTTTAGTTAATCCAAATATTCAAGATCTTGAAGAAACAAAAGCAAAAAGAAAATATCAAGAATACATAGAAAAAGTAATAAAACTAAGACCAAGAGAGTTTTTTATTGAATCAATACCAGAAGCTCCTAATCAACAAGAATTCTTTAAAATTGCTTACTATTTAGTCTTTAAAATATTTGGTAAAGAATTTATACCAGAATTTACTGACCTAGTAAGAGATAAATTATATATTGCTAATTCAAGAGAAATACTAGAAGGTATTTCATTACAATTAATATCTAAAGATAATCCTAACGAAATAAAGCAAGCAATAGAAATACCAGACTTTATTCATATTTCTAGTATAATTTCTTTATTACACGAATATACTCATTATCATTGTCAATTAATGAAAATGGACTATAATCAAAAAAGATATTATCAGGAAATATTATCCATATATGTTGAAAAAAGGGCAACAGAAGAATTAGCAGAAATATTAGCAAATCCAAAATTAAAACAAATGATATTAGAAACTCGTTTAGAATCAATAGCTTGGCATTACAATACTCATCCGCAAGAAGTAGTTTCTTTATTATTAACTGTTGCTGAACTAGAAAGAGTAGCTAGGGTAAATCCGTTTGCTAAAATGCAATTACAACATTATAAAGATAATATACCTTGGTTGAAAGATGAAAAAACAATTAGAGTTGCAGAACAACACCGTGAAAATCTTCAAGCAAGTTATGGTATAGGATATTTATATTCAGAAAGCTTACTTGCTAAATATAAAGATGATGAAAGAAGAACTAATGCTAAAGTGGCTTCCACTTTAAAAGGAGATTTAAAACTACAAGAATTATTAAACTACTTTGGTATTAATGCTTCTAACGACGAAACATACGAAAATGTAGATAGAAACCTAGAAGAAATAAAGAGAAATCGTTAAAAAAACTTGCTAATTTATAATCAATGTGATATAGTTAATTTGCATTGATTTATGGCGCTGTAGCTCAGTTGGCTAGAGCATCCGGTTCATACCCGGCAGGTCGTGTGTTCGAATCACACCGGCGCTACCAATTAAAAAAATCCAAACTCGTTGAGTTTGTTTTTTTTATGCAAAAAAAAGAAGCGTTGCTTCTTTTATTTACATGAACCACCATGTCTTCTATATATCTCAGAAATATTTTCTTTAACTATTTTTGCTGATGATTTAGTATCTACCTTATCATAATAATCGTCTTCCTCATCCATCCATTCTTCTTCAAGAGCCTTTATAGAATAATCATAGTTACCATCAGGATTTTTATCTTTATAAATCTTGTATTCTTTTTCTTTGCCATCTTTTACACATGTAATAGCATCAACAACTTCTTCCTTCTTAGTAGGAGCATTAAAAGACCAAGCAACAGTTGCGATATAAAGGATAAGTGGAATAATAAATAAGAACTTATAATTTTTAACATTTTTATTTACAAACAATAAAATATTAAATAATAAAGATAGAATTACTGTAGGAATAATAGTAAATAAAACCATAAAAGATCCAGCATCAAGAAAACTATAATTTGTATCTGAATAGTTAGGTTTAAAGAATACACCATTCAAAGCTAAAATACAAAAAACAATCCATATTGTCATTATAATATTTAATATTAATATTACTTTTCCTTTTTTATTTTCCTTTTTTTTCTTTTTCATACTATCACCTTACCATAAGTATAGCATATCAAAATACATTTATATTTTTTTTAAATATGACAATGTCAAGTGTATAAAAGCTAGGTATAATAATCTAAGTATTAAATAAAAAAATTTTAAAAATACAAAGAATCATTATAAAATATGGTAAAATTAAAGAGTAATTTGAACATATCAATAAAAAGTTCAAATCTAACGTAATCATATAACTAGAAAGAAGGATTTAAATGGAATATGAAATATTAGGTGGAAGTTTTCCTGTTGTCGAATGTACACTAAAAGCTGGCGAATCAATGATTACTCAAAGTGGATCAATGGCTTGGATGGATCCAACAATTACAATGGAAACATCATCAAACGGAGGATTAAAAAAAGTAGTAGGCAGATTATTCTCTAATGAACACTTATTTCAAAACATTTATACTGCTACTCAAGATGGTGCAAAAATCGCCTTTGGTACTTGCGTTCCAGGATCAATCATTGCTGTTAAACTAGAGCCAGGCAAATCACTAATTTGTCAAAAATCAGCGTTCTTAGCATCATATGGAAATGTAGAATTATCAACATTCTTCAATAAAAAAATTGGAGTTGGTATCTTTGGTGGAGAAGGATTCATTATGCAAAAGATTACAGGCGAAGGTGTAGTATTTATAGAAATTGATGGTGCTAATCAAGAATTTGTTCTAGCAGAAGGGCAACAATTAGTATTAAGTACTGGATATCTTGTTTCAATTGAAGAAACTTGCTCAATGGATGTTCAAACTGTTAAAGGCTTAAAAAACATTATTCTTGGTGGCGAAGGAATCTTTAATACAATTATTACCGGACCAGGTAAAGTAGTAGCTCAAACAATGCCATTACCAAAACTTGCAAACTCACTTGTACCATTCTTGCCACAACAAATTAATACAACATCAAGTTCAGGTAATGATGGAATTGATGCCGCAGCTTCATTGTTTAAAATGTTTACTAAAAAATAAAAAAGAGTTACATAACTCTTTTTTTTAATTCTAAATCATTATACATATAATCTTCTAAACTTTTTTCTTTGATCAATTTATTGAATTCTTCAAGTTTATTAAGTAGTTCACCTAAATTATCACATTCCATCATTTCATCTACTTTTGCTTGTAAAAAAATTCTTGCTTCATTAGTAATATGTTCATAATAACTATAAATTCTTTCAATTAATGTATCTGATATATAAGGATATTCATGATTATAACCCTGAACACTAGCTAGTTCTCTAAATCCAACTTCTACACGATCTCTAATATAAACATATTTATCTAAAGCATTCATATTTTGCTTAGTAGCTTCCACTATGGCAGCATCTATCGTTCTTTTAAATATTTCAAATATTTTTTGTTCATATTCAATCGTAACATTTTCAAATTCTTCATATAGTAACATAATACCCACTTCTTTGGGTCCTTATTATATTGGCATTATCCTATAGTGTCAACAAATTATATTATGATATAATAATTTAAGGGTGGTAATATGTACGGACTTATAGATGTTTTATTAAATGGACACGTTATAGTTGTTGGTATCTTTATAATAATTGATATTTTATTATTAATATTAAATAAAAAGAATAATAAAGTATTAATAGTATTAAATCTAATACCAATAATAATAGGTATTGTCCATTTTATTATGTTTGCAACAAAAGGTAATATAAAAATATCATTATCCTATTATGATACACTTTATATGTTAACTTTTTGTTTTGCTTTTATCCTTTTATTTATTAAACAAAAGAAAGTATATAAATTATTAACGATACTCCTGTTACCAATAAGTTTAATCACATTTTTCTTAATAGGAGTAAATATAACAAGATATTATACTGTTCATAACTTTACTCGTTTAAGTTATACAGATAGTTTTAAGAAAATGGTTAGTACCTTGAAAAAAGAATATGTCTTAAATGATTATAGAGAAATTGACTATGACGAACTAGAAAAAAAATATCTTCCTTTAATCGAAGAAGCCGAAAAAAATAAAGATAAGAAATTATACTATGAAACAATCTTTAAATTCATGGACAATTTTAAAGATGGTCATATGGGTGCTAACTGTCTAACAACATCTTGCCAAGAAGCAATGAAAGAATATGGTATTAATAATTATTATGGCTTTGATACAGTTTTATTAGATAATAATAAACTAGTTGCTATCAAAGTCGATAAAGAAAGTGATGCATATAAAAAAGGATTAAGAGATTACTTTGAAATAACTAAAAGAGATGACAAAGATATTTTAAAATATTTAGATGATTATTATTATCATACTAATGGAGAACCAGTTGAATACAATGAAAAATTACTTAATTCTACTAAAATATTCTATCGTGGTGATGATAAGACTACTATTACCTATATAGATGAAAAGAATAAAACTAAAACTATTGAAATAGAAAGTTTTGATAAAACTAGCACTTGTTTTATAAACACACTATTAGCATATAAAGAATTAGATAACTATACATCTGCAATGCTAACTGATGATATAGGTTATTTAAATCTAAGTACAGAATATACAAACAGAATAAAAGATCTTTTCTCTTATGTAACAGGAAATACTTCCTATGCAAAACAACCAATAATTGATAACTTAAATAAACTTAAAAAACAAGGAATGAAAAAACTAGTTATAGATTTAAGAGGAAATGGTGGGGGATTCTTCCATATTTCTGGAGCTTATGCCTCTGTATTTACTGATGATGAATTTACTTATTCAAAAGCCATCAGACATCACGGAGAAGACAAATACAAAGTAAAAGGAAGTGGAGAATTTAAAGATATTCAAATTGCAGTATTAGTAAATGCTCATACAATAAGTGCAGCTGATACATTATTAGAAATCTTAAGTAGAAATCCTAATGTAACAATTATCGGTTTAATGCCATCTAATAATTCTAGTCAAGAAATAGGTGGTCAAATTTATATGTCTCATAGTTCAATAAACATTTTCTATCCACTATTTAATACTAAAACCCCAGACGGTAAAATATATATAGATCCAGACAACAAAAGAAAAGAAACAATTGAGTTGGATGTTAAAATACCAATCAATAAAGAAACAATTGAAAACCTAATTAACAACGAAGATTATGTTTTAGATTATGCAACTAATTATTTGAAAGAAGGAAATTAATATGGATTATTATTTAGATAGAGTAACTGAAGATAAAAAAGAAGTTTTATATCGTTTATTACAATACTCATTATTTGAAGAAAGTGAAACAGACGGTAATGAAATGAATGAAGAAGGTTTATATAAATATGACTACTTTGATACATATTTTACTGATAAAAAAAGAGATGCATTCTTTATAAGAAACCAAGATGATGATAAACTTTTAGGTTTTGTTATGATAAACGATTATGTTCAAAAAGTAAAAACTGGACATAGCATAGCTGAATTTTTAGTAATACCTAAATATCGAAGAAATTATATTGGTAAAAGAGTAGCATTTGAATGCTTCAATATGTATAAAGGTAATTGGGAAGTAGAACCATCCGTTGGTAATTTAAAAGCAGCAAAATTCTGGGTAAAAACTATTCAAGAATATACAAATGATAATTTTACTACTAATGGTCACATACTAAGTTTTAAAAATAAGTAGGTTTATACCTACTTTTTACATAGATAAAATTGCATATTTACTAAAAAATTAATATAATAATAGCCATTGAAAAGGTGATAGTATGGCTACAAAAAAAGAAATATTAAAACAATTGAAGCAAGATCTTAAGGATGGTACTAGTTATTCTGTAGATTTCCTACTTAAAGAAACAGTAGAAGAAACTATTTCCGATAAGGGAATAAAAGTAAGAAAGGTTTTCGCACCACTATTAAGAGCTGTTTATTTATCACAAAGTAAATATAAATTAATAAGAGATAATTCACCAAAGAAAATTAAAGTACCTACAGGTAAAATATTCGTAGTTAATCATCGTCAAGCAGATGATATCGTTTTAGGTGTTAACGCTATTGGCGAAGATGGTTACATTGTTTTTGGTAATAAAGACTTAGTATTAGAAACAACTAACGGCTTAGGTCTTTGGGCTTATGGAATGATTCTTTTAAATAGAGATAATGATGACAATAGACATGCTACCTACCAAAAAATGAAATATGTTCTAGAACATGGTGGTAATATTATTATCTATCCAGAAGGATACTGGAACTTAGCAGATAACGGACTTGCTGATGAAAGACATGCTAGTGATGGACATAACTCAGAAAACTGGTTAATCCAAGACATCAATATTGGTGCTGTAAGATTAGCTAAAGAAGTAGGTTGTCCAATTATCCCAACAATCTTACATTATGATGAAACAAATGGTAAAAAATGTTATTCTAAAAAAGGAGAACCATTATATGTTGGCAAAGACGATGATATCTTTGAAAAGAAAGATGAATTAGTACAAAGAATGACAACAATGTATTGGATGTTAATGGAAAAATATTCTAACTATAATAGAAGAGAACTAGAAGCAGATGGTATCTCTCTAAGAGAGAAATGGGAAGCACTAAAAAAAGAATTAATAGCAGATTGTGATATACCTAGAGTAGGATATAAATTAGATTTAGAAAATGAAAAACTAATTGGAAAAGCTAAAGTAGCACATCCGGTTGTTACAAATGAAGAAGTTTTTGAACACTTAGATCACTTGATTCCAAGTAAAGAAAACGCATTCTTATTAAGAAAAAGATTATCAGGAAGAAAATAATCTTTTTTTTATTGCTTATATGTTATAATAATATGTAGAGTAGGTGGTTGGTGTGTATAATCTATATATACCTATGTGTTCACTAGTACTTGGTGTAATATTGTTAATTCTTTATTTGTTTAAAGTTAACAATGTTAGATCAGATAATAAACTTTACTTTATCATGGTCATTGATAATTTAATAATGACCATTTTTTGCATGATAGCAATATATTTAATATATAAACACGAAAGTAGAGCAGTAATAATGTTTGCTAACAAAATAGAGTGTTGTGCGATAGTTAATTACTTTCTTAACATTCTCTACTATGTATGTTATTTATGTGAAGTAAAATTTAAAAATTTCATAATCAATTATTCTTTTATTAATACTTTAGCATTATGTGCTGTACTATTATTACCAGTAACCTTAGAGGTAACAAATGACTTAAATTATATGGTAACAAGAGGACCATCAGTAACATTTACTTCTATTGTTTGCGGTTTTACTGTAGTTATGGCTTTTATTCTATCAATAAAAAATCATAAAAAGATTAAAGATAAAATAGTTCCTATCTTCTTATTATTAGTATTCATTGTTATTGACTTAATAATAAGAGCAGTAATACCAGAATTCATCTGTTTGGAATTCTTAGCATCAGTAGTAACCTTAACAATGTATTTCACATTAGAAAACCCTGATTTAAAAATGATTGAACAATTAGAAATAGCTAAAGAACAAGCAGAAAAAGCTAATAATGCTAAATCTGATTTCTTATCAAGTATGTCTCATGAGATAAGAACACCACTCAACGCTATAGTTGGTTTATCTGAAGATATTGAGACTTACAAACATCAAGTACCAGATGCTGTATTAGAAGATTCAAAAGATATACGTAGTGCATCTGAAACTTTATTAGAAATTGTAGGTAATATACTTGATTTAAATAAAATTGAATCTAATAAAATGGAACTAATTGAAAAACCATATAACTTTAAAGAAGAATTAGAAGGATTAATTAAGATTAATAAAACTCGTATAGGTGAAAAACAAATTAATCTTAATATTAACATAGCTCCAGATATTCCATATGAAGTAATAGGAGATAAAACTCACGTCAAAGAAATAATAAACAACTTACTAACTAACGCCATTAAGTTTACTAATAATGGCGAAATAAACTTAAGTGTTAAATGTATTAACAAAGATGAAATTTGTAATCTTATTATTACAGTTCAAGATACTGGTCGTGGAATTAAAGCTGAAAATATAAACAAATTATTTAATAAATTTGAAAGATTAGATGTCGAAAAAAATACTACCACAGAAGGTACAGGTTTAGGTTTAGCAATAACTAAACAATTGATTGAAATGATGGGTGGTAAAATAAACGTTCAATCTCAGTTTGGTAAAGGTTCAATATTTGTTGTCCAACTACCTCAAAGAATATCTAAATTATCAGCTCCAAAAGAATATATAACTAAAGTCATAACCAATGATGTTCCAATTATATATGAAGGAAAAAGAGTTCTTATCGTTGATGACAATAAACTAAATATCAAGGTAGCTAGAAAAGCACTAGATCCTTTTAATATGGAAATTGACGAATGTTATAATGGAATGGAAGCAATTGAACTTGTTAGTAAAAATGATTACGACTTAATCTTAATGGATATCATGATGCCTGAAATGAGTGGAGAAACCGCCTTTGAAAAACTAAGAGAAGATAAAAACTTTAATGTTCCAACTATCGCTTTAACTGCTGATGCTGTATCAGGAGCTAAAGAACACTATTTACAAGTCGGTTTTGTTGATTACATTCCAAAACCATTCACTAAAGACCAAATAAAAGAAAAACTAGATGAAGTATTTAGAGACAATACAGTTTATGATCCAAATATAGATCGCTTTGCAGATGCACCGGCGTATGTAATAGCAGGAGATGGATTAGAAAAGATTAATAATTAAAAGACATCAGCAGATGTCTTTTTACATGGACAAGTTGAAAAAATGCCTAAAATGTGGTATAATTAAATTACTTAGAGGAGAGTAGCTCAATATATATTTCGTCAAAACGATAAACATCCGGAATATATAAATCAATGATTTGCAAGACCTTTATGAATATAAATTCATAAGGTCTTTTTTTAAACCTTATGAAAAAGGAGAGATGAAATATGAGTGCTGCAAGTACAATAATACTTTTAATGGCTGCACAACAACAACACCAAAGAATGATGGAGGAACAAGCCCGTAGAAGAAGAGAAGAAGAAAGACGTAGAAGAGAAAGATTAGAAGAGGAACGTAGAAGAGACGAAGAACATAGAAAAATGGTTGAACATCGCAAGAACTCTGCAGTTGTATATAACGATGAAAATTGGCAACAAGATAGATGCGTAAAAGCAGTAAGTCTTCAACCAAGTGTTCAAAATTTCATGGGCGTAATTGAAAAAGTAAGACCAACAATTATTAAAGAAGAAGAAGAAAAATTCGATGAGAGAATTCTAGAAACAGGTTATGCTTATGAAAAGGCAAAAATCGACTTAGATAGTGATATAGAAGCCTTAAAAGAATCAGGAATTTCAATTCAAGGAACACAATACGAATTAACTAGACTTACCCCAACAAATACTCTTGTAGCTAAAATAGAACGAATTACAGAA
>JAEEGL014334047.1_pt1 | contig 29728 bp, 19 predicted proteins | sample 9134231 | NCBI WGS metagenome assembly JAEEGL01 (sample SAMN16246548, study PRJNA631951) | gut metagenome | biome: gut microbiome; feature: rumen; material: fiber-attached | host: Bos | place: Iran: Karaj | collected 2018-10
ATGGCTGAGTATGATAAAAACGACAGAGTCTTATATACACGCTTTTCAACGGAGTATAAGCCGGCAATCCGGTTCATTGAAGAACAGAAGATCGATGATGTCCAAAAAGAGATCAACGAAGAAACGGTAGGCCGTTATCTTCAGGAGTTTCTCGAAGCGACCAAAAAATACATTTCAGGTGAAGATGACACGTATGATGCCAATAAATGGATCATCGGATACATGGAAATGTATGAAAAGTATTACTCCTGGGGGATGAAATTTAAGGTCGCCAGAGAGAAGAGGTTCAAAACCGGCATAAGGACACGCGCTGTGAATGAGAATGTGACTTATAAAAAGATGAGTGCGTTTGGAAGCAAAGGAATAGGCCGTCTTTATCAAAAAACATTCAATGATATTTATAAGTTGATCGAGAACTGTCCGGCTGAAGTAAGCGGACCGGTCAATAAAGCATTTGAAGATCATAAAAATGATGTGGCCAGGATCCACGCAACATGGGCCACGAAGGCAAATGAGATGAGGAAAGAAGCTTCCGGGAAGGGGGTGGATAAGAAATGAAAAAGAAGTTCACATCCGGAGGATTAAGAGAAGAGATATACGATCTGAAAGAATTCAATGATATCGGAGGTGCTGACCCGGGGCTGTCACTGCCGCTGATCGCTCAGATTGACGGGAAGTGTTATGTGGTTTTCATGGTATTTACCGTGAGCGATGAGATCCCGGGCGCATTCGTGTTTTGCGGGGACGGGAAGGAACCCGAGTATCTGGATTATGAAGAGGGGCTTGACAGGCTGGGTATCAGTGAGGATTATCTTAATCTTTCAGACATATCATACGATGGAGGCGATGCTTTTTCCGGAGATCCGGATGGAGAGGAAGAAATAGATATGGATACAGACCCCTCCGTTGTCGCTGAAATTCCGTCTGATATTTTTGAACGATTTGATAAAGCCTACGGAGACGGCACGATAGACCGCGATGCTTATCTTGAGTATCTGGATACGGTGATGTCTGTAAGCCCGCCTGAACTTAGGCGGTATATAGCGCTTTTTTCATTCTGAGTATTAATGTGAGATAACGAAGTAAGGGGAAACCATGAGAGAGTCAAGAGAATCGGTATTATCCGAAAAAAACAAGTCAGTACATATAAACGAAGATAAAAAGATCGATTCACAAAAGAACAAAGAGCAGGAAAGCGTCGGTTTGTCTCTGAAGAACCCGGATATGCTTAAGGAGCAGAAGAAATCCTCCGGCGGATCATCCAAGACGGGAAAGAAGAAACGCGACACAAACGAGATCCGTGAGGAAGTCGTAAAAGGAATGCCTGAAAACTTGCGTGATTCGGATATTAAGCTGGAACTGATCGATGAGATCGATGCTCCCGGACTTGATGAGATAGAGGCGATCCTCGACAGGGCAGCGGGGGATACCGGCAGAGCAGCCAAGTATTACAAGGTCCGTGATGCGATCAGGGTATACCGCGCCAATCAGAATCCCGCGCTAAAGACAAGCCTGCTCCTTGCGGTCAGAGAGAGTGCGTTTAACTATCTGCTTGAGAAGAAAGGGAACGCCCAGACACGTAAACAGGTCTGCAGTGACATAGTAAGAGCGATCGACGGCTATGTTGCTGAAAATGATATTCCTGCCGAGCGTAACATAGACTATCTGACAGGGAATGAGGTCGTCTCCGATGATGTCATAGATCTTGAGATACAGCTTGCCGGCAAACTGACAGTAAAGGGTTCGGAGTCCTTTGAAGGCAATCTGAAGGATCGCCGTGCTGCATTTAAGAGAAAGATAAGCGACGTAAAGCTTGCCCGCAGTATCAGCGCTGAGGTCGTGCGTAACAGGGAGTCTGTGACTCAGCTTCTGGAGAACATAAAGAATAATAATGATGTGTACGGTAATAAGAGAAACCACGCCTATGATGCAGCCGTAGAACGCCTGGTGGCAGACTATATGAACCAAAGCCTTGTAAACGAGAGGATGGCCGGAGGCGCACCTGCAGACGGTGACGGGATCGAGAATGCACAAGATGAGAAGAAACGTTTAGGCACGAACATGCTCCTGAGACTGTCCGCACCTGACGATAATGTGGATCTGTTGAGCAAAAAGTGCAACATGCTTGAAGCGATATTTGGAGACATCTTAAGTTGGAACCCCGGGGATTTTGCGTTTAAGGAACCCGGGGATTTCTTAAACAGGACTTCACAGGGACGCAGTAAACAGGAGCATTTCCTGGATCTGTACTACAGACTGCAGACAGCTTCTCATGCCGACGTACTGTATAACGAGTATGTCCGTCTGGTCACGGTCGGTGTGATCCACCCCGGGTTCACCAATGCCATGATCAAAGAGGTCGGGGCGAGGATCTCACTCTACAGAGAGATGAGGGATGAGTATGTTAACAGGGTTCAGATGATGAATTCGCCTTATTATGCCCTTCTTCTTCAGAAAGATACCAATGACTGCAACACTCCCGCAAAGCTTGAGGCTCTGACCCGTGACAAGAGCATAGCCTCAACAGGCAAAAAGAGCATTGGAGCGAAATTTAAGCGTTTTATCAAATCTTTGGTCGGCAAGAACAGGAGACTTGTGTCCGGGCAAAGGACCGGAGGTGAATATACAAGGAATGCCGATATCGAGAAGCTGCTTAAGTGGCATCGTAAGAGCATAGGAGCCACCGGGAAGATTAGCAGGGCAAGTATAGATGCAGCCGTAAACCGCACACGTGCTCAGCTTGACCATGATAATGCGTCGATCAGGAATGAAGCGGAGAGAGAACGGCTTAGAGAAGAACTGAAAAAATACAATGAAGAGCACAAAGAAGAGCCCATCATCGAGGTTAAGGAAGAGCCGATCATAGAGGTCAAGGAAGAACCGATAATCGAGATCAAGGAAGAACCCAAAGAAGAACCCAAAGAAGAACCCATCATCGAGGAAGCTCCCCGTAAGGTGGCTCTTGCCAAACTTCCCGAGGCGATTCAGAAGGAAATAGAAAACAGGCAGGCCGGCATGAAAAATGCCGCTGCTTCCAAAACTGCGTCCATTGATTCCGAAATGGATAAGAAACGGGATGAGAGGATACGCCTGTCATATCTGCTGGATGCATATGAGAATCTGGCGAAGAAAGGTGCATCCATGGATGATGCTTTTTCTCTTCGTGAAAAGATGACACAGAGTATAAAAGCTTTTTCGGGAGCGGAAGATAAGTACCTGGAGTTTGTTCCAATGGACAAGCTTGCCGGGTTCGTTAAATTCGTGATGGAGAATCAGTATTCGAAGGACGCTCCGAAGATTCTGGCAAAGCAGCTTAAGGATCTGGATGACAGCTATACAAAGACGGAGGATGATAAACCCTTCCTTGAACTGATCTCGAAGCTCATGGACAAGGGCGATAAGATGACCGCCCGGGATAAGATCCTTGCATATGATAACATCGTTCTTCTGATCTGCCTGAACAGGAGTCAGGAAGAAGGCGATATCAAATACAACGATTATAAGAAAATGGATCTTAAGTTTCTGCAGAAATATGCAGCTCTGGCTTCCGAATTCACAAATACGAATACAGATGAGGATGAAGAATTCGACAATGTCCCCGAAGAACAGGCCAGAGCACATGAAGCCGTATGCCGGCAGATACTGGCTGAGTATACCGGCAAGGATGCGGATTATTTCCGTGTGATCCCGATAGACGATCTTTCGGACTATGCATTTACTGTGAATGACATCATTGACAAGAAGGCCGCTAAAGATGCAGCGGATGAATGTCTGAAACTGGCGGATAAGATACACGGAAGGATCAAGACCATAGATGATGCTCTGGATAAGAATGACAGAGCAGATATCATATCCGCCATCGAAAAGCTCTCCGGATCAAAGCCCGGGGAACTGGAAGGCATCGCAACCACGGAACTAAGGGATGTCCTGGTGTCCATGTACTGGTCTGTCAATAATCCTGAAGAACTGGTTAAAGATGCCAAGGCTCTCATATCGGAGAATAACTTAAAATCAGACTCCGAATATTTCAGATCCCGTATTCAGGACAGTCACAGAAAGGTATGGAGCAGCAGGGATCTTGGCGGTGAAGCGGGATTTGAGGATCTGCGCGACATGGCAGAGTACAGCATTCTGTATCTTAAGAAGCTGAAGGGCATGGAAAACCTGACATTTGATGATTTCGCGGGACTGAATGCGGATGAGATATATCTCATCTACAGAAATGCGGGTATCATCGAGGGATTAAGGGGCACAACGGATCCTTATGAACAAAATGATGTAACGAAGGCCATACGTGAGATGGCGGGTATGCAGATGTCCGATAAACTTAAGGACAGTCTGGAGAAAACCCTTGAGATAAGTTTCTTAAAACTGCCGGAATATATTGATATGGATAAATCGGTGGATCTTATGCCGAACGTCAAGCATCACGCATGGAAGAAGAGCGAATGGCAGACCAGGGCAGAGGCAAAAGAGGCACTCAAAAAGAAACCGGTAACCGAAAGAGAAAAGTTCACGGAAACCGAGGAGCACAAGCAGTTCATGCTCCATAACGAGTATTACCACAGACGGCTTGATAAGCTCGCTTTATCGAATCCGAAAAAAAAGACTGCCAAAGTAAGCGCTGATGAGGACCGGTCTTTTTCATCCGATGCCGTGAAGCTGTTAGGCATACTGGGTGATATGATCGAACTGTCGGGACAATCCGTGCTGGACAGCGGACTGGCTGCAAAAATAGGAAAGGTGCTGATAAGCAACGCATCCGGTCTTCTCGAGCTTTTGCAGACGGGTTCCGACAGGCTTATGGCGGCCGGCAAAGCATTTGCCGAACTTAAAGCCGGAGTTTCCACCGGAGAAAGGAAATTCTTTGAAGCCTGTGAGATGAGCTTTATGCCGGTGATCGAGGCTCTGTACAAGACTACGGGCGCCGACAGGGGGATGGCCATAACGGCTGATATATCCAAAGCGATCAGGTCCGGCAAAGTGGATCAGGCTTTGCAGAATTTTGCAAATGAACTGGAAGCGAATATGGTACTCCTTGAAAAAGAGGTCGTACCTGTTATGTCTGACGCCACCCGGGATATCTACGACAAAGGTGAAGACAGCGTGAAGCTCGTCGAAGTCACTGAGCTGATGAGTGAAGATCAGAAAGCGATCTTCACAACGATGGAAGAAGAGAAGAAGAAGGAGCGCGAAGCAGCCGCAAAGACCACCAAAGAGAAGGAAGAACTGAAGAAGAAATCAATAGATCAGACGAGGAAGGAACGTCTCATGTTAAATGACATGCATGAGAACCTGATCTTTAACAGCAAGAAGGGACAGGGACGGTTTAATCAGCTGCTCATATCAGGATATTATAAGAATTCCTCAAGATCCGATCAGCGCAGGATGATCTCGCATGTTATCAGAGATCTCAGGAAGAAAGGCACCAAAACTACCGAGAAGGAACGTGGATGTGAGTATTTTGCATCAACCCTGAAGGGTGCGGGACCACTCATGCAGAAGATGATGCAGGGTGTACCGGAGCGTATGGTCATCCCCGAAATGGCCATAGCTTTGGGAACCGTAAAATCATCTCTGGCACCTATCGATCCGGCATATGTTGACAAGGTTTTTGCTCAGATGATCAAGGATTCAAACGGTGCCATCAAGTCCATCGACGACAGAGTTTCACTCGGAGCCGCTTCCGTGGCAGAGACCTTCAAATGTACGATACGCGGTCCCCAGATCGGACGTCAGGATGTGGTAGTCAAGATACTCCGTCCCGATGCGGAAGCCAGACTTAAGCAGGATTTCGAGTTTGTACGAAAGAGTGCGATGTTTGCCGATATGTCGGATAAAGAGGTTGCCCTGTATGAAAAGCAGTACGGCAACAAGTTGATCGCTCATGATGTCAATGTGACCGAGTCGGGATTTCTGGCGCAGTACTCCGAGATCGTTAAGGAGTTCGATCTTACCACGGAAGCTCAAAACGCCAGACTCGGACAGGCGAACTATGTAGATAAATATACTAAAAAAGAAGATCCAAAGAAAAAGAAAAAAGAAAAGGAAAAAGAGAAGGAAGAAGACAAAAAGCATTTTGTTAAATCGGTTAGGATCAACGAGAATTTCGCTCCGAAGAAAAACTATCTTGTCATGGATCTGGCAAGCGGTGTCACTGTCGACAAAATCATCACACAGGCTAACAGTGATTACAGTAAGGCGTATAAAGCATTTACCAATTCGGACCCTTCCATACAGGAGAAACTGGTGCTCAATTCCGATAATATCGGTAATTTCTGGTCTGTCCGACAGGATCTGATAGAAAGCTCGGAAAAATCGGTCACTACGCAGAAATTATGCGCAGACCTGGCATATGTGTGGGTAGAACAGGCATTGTTCGGCAGCAAGGCTGTAGGTTTAGGCGATGATCCCAACTACCATCACGGAGACATGCACGCCGGAAATATCATGGTAGACGGCAAGAACAGCACAGTACTTGACTATGGTAATTTCGTAATGATGTTAGACTCCAGGGTAAACCAGATACTGTCCATGATCTCTTCGGTTGTGATCAACAATTCGACGTTTTTTGTGGAGGCATTTAATAATCTGCTTACCCTGTCCGCCAAGGATGAGGCCAAGTCCAAAGAAAAAGTGGGTTATGCTCCGCTTACCGAAAAGCAAAAGCAGGCATTCATCGTTAAGCTTGATGAACTCTTTAAGCTCGGTAATCAAAAGGATACCGGCAAGAAGATCCTGATAGCCTTAAATGTAGCTCAGTCATTGGGTGTAAAGCTGCCCAAGGAGATACAGAATTTCTCGCAGTGTGAGCAGCGTCTTGAAAACACGGTTCAGGAAGCCAAAGAGGCAGCGAGGAAGACTACCCGTATGATCGATGTCATGGATCATCTGAAAGTCGCACCGGAAGATGAGAATTCATTTGATCCGCTGATCAAACTGCATCTGTATCTCAATAAAACCAAGGGCCAGAAACGGCAGAGAATAGAGAGATTTGCGAAATACTATTCCTGTGAGGTCGCCGGTATTTTACAAGGTCAGGCAGCAAAAGCCGAAACCAAAGAAGAGCTTGACGAGCTGATGAAAGAATATATGCCTTCATATTCACAGCTTAAGCAAAGGATCACGGCTGGCGAAGCCAGGGAGAAAGCAGTACAATTCAGACAGGCTTTTGAAGAGGTATGGGAACTTCAGGAAAGCGGTAAAAAGATACCTGTCGATCTTGTTCAAAAAATGTCCGCTTTCTCGCTTGAAATTCAGACTCTGGGTTTGGAGACCGATTATTTCGGCGGTCTGTATGAACAGGATGATTTTATGACGACCGTATCCATGGCATTTAATGCCATGGGAGGTACGGATTATGACAGAAGATCATTCGAAAAGGTAATGCTGATCTACGAACAGTACATACCGGTTTTCCTGGAAAAGATCGATGCCGTATATGATAATCTTCCCAAGGGAGATGAAGACAAAAAGAAAGAGAGTGCGCGCCAGACCAGGACCGCTGATCTGATCTATGATGCCTATATTATCAGAGGGGCGTGCAGGCCGGCAGCTTATGAGTTCAGATCCAGACTTGAGGATTCCAAAGACGGAGAAAAAAGAGACTTATTTGAGAGACACGCAACCAGATTTCACCGGAACAAGGATGTGTACAATCTGTATGTAAGTTACAGAGAGGCTGAAGCCGAATATATAAAGATAAAAGGATCGGATGATAAGGAAGCCGTGACCCGCGCTCATGAGACTCTGCTCAAGTGTGAAAACGAACTTGTGTATGCATATATGTTGAACAGTTCCAACATATTGGAATCCATACACAGAAAATATGCAGATAACTTTAATATGAGGCTGATCAATTCCGAAGATTATCTGCAGGATTTCGTCAGTGTCATGGGTGATGTCGTGGAGTTCCACTGGACACGTGCGGGCATAAAGCTCAATAAGAAACTGGGTGCTGAGATCAGAAGGATGCAAAAGGAAGCAGAGAAACTGGAAAAGAAGATAAAGAAGGAAGAGGCGAAAGCTAAAGGCAAGGGTAAGAAGTAATATCCGGTGTTTCAGCGGAGGATGGCATGAGAATAAACATATACACACTTGATAAAGAGAATCTGGTTTACCTGGATAAGTATATACCCGAAAAGATCGTAAATAACACCGGAGAAAAAGGGTATTATACGCTGGGAGCCGTGTGTCTTAACGGTACGAGCGCGCACCTTGCAGGTGTAGCACAGTTCTTCGTGGATTCCGAGAAAGACGGAACCTCGTATGCGCAGCTGATATATGTGTATGTAGCCGACAGGTACAGAAGACAGTCATTGGGTTTTCGCATGATAGATAAGGCCGGCTCAATCCTGACGACTGCTGATGTCGATGTATTCAAAGCTTCCGTTCCTCCGGAGTCACCGGATGAAACCTTAAGTAACCTTACGGGTGATGAGCTAAAGTCTTTTCTGACCGAATGCGGATTCATAACCTACGGGGAAAAACAAAATGCTCTGATCAGATTCACCGGAAGAGATTACGTCAGTGATATAACGGCCTCCGGCAGAAATGATATATTGAGGATCAACGATGGAGAGGGTGCACATATCACATTCAGGATGCGAGAGCATGATGCGGACATTCTGGGGATCGAGGTACCCGATTTGCACCGAAGACAGGGGATAGCGACGCAGCTGTTTCGATCAGCTGAAGCGATCTTTTCATACAGAGGGATCAGGTCCGTATCTGCCTGTTTCCCTGACTCCAGTGACGGGGTCGGGGATTTACTGTCTGCGGTGGGATTTGATATCGCGGAAAGTTCTGAAATCCTCTCAGTCGACTGTAATGACCTTTCAGATGACAATCCGGCTCTTGACAGACTTAAGAGGCATAAAGTCCCCGGCGCCGTAGTCATGAAACTGTCTTTTTGCGATATACATGATCTGCAGGGAATGATGCGGTTCCTGAACGAAAACGGAGAAAAGATATCCGGCTTTGATCTATCACATATGCATAAGGAGATCAGCACCATAATCTTTGACATGAAGGGAACGATCTGCGCAGTCCTTTTGGGATCTGTCAAGGATGGTACAGTATATGTTGAACATCTGATCGGTCTGCCCGGAGAGAGTAACAGGCGGTATACGCAGGCAGCGATACAGAATCTCATCCGGACAGTTCTGACCAACGAAGAAAGCACGGCATACGACCGGGTGCTTTTTGCTGTATCGGATCCCGGAATGCAGGCATTTGCAGAGGAGATCGCTCAGACCGGCCTGAAACCGGTTACGGCAGACCATTGCCGCATCGCGACCAAAAATGTAAGCCGGCATCCCGAAAAGGCCGGCATGCCGGCTGCAACAATGATTGAAAAGGACATGGGATATGAATGGATCAGGGAACTGGCACATATGCCGATGCAGCGTATAATATCAGAGGGAAGGTTCCGGTGAACGTGATGACTGAGAAGAGACTGGCGGTACTTTTTCCGGGGATCGGATATCATACGGATAAGCCGCTCCTGTATTATTCCGGCAAGATGGCTGCGGCAGAAGGGTATGAGATAATAAAGATCTCTTATCCTCCGTGTGAGGTAAATCTTAAGGGCGCTACGAGCGAGCAGATCCGCTCCTTTGTTAAGGAGTGTGCGGCCGTAACGGATAAGGCTCTGGAAGACATTGATACGGACCGGAAGGATGATATTCTCTTTATCTCCAAGAGCATTGGCACTGCGATAGCTGCATATTATGCTCAGACATCCGGAATGGATGTTCGTCATATATTCTTTACGCCGCTTGAAGAAACTTTTGATCATGTAAAAGAATCAAGCGGTATCGCTTTTTCCGGAACAAAGGATAACTGGGCAGATCATATGAAGATCCGCAGATTGTGTGATGAGAAAAGAATACCTCTCACCGTAGCGGATGACGCTAACCACTCGCTGGAAACGGGCGATGTGATCAGGGATACGGAAATGATCGCCGAAGTGATGAAGACCGTTAAGGAATACATGAATAAAACAAAAGGCTGATAAGGAGTGCTTGAGATGAGAAAGAAGATCTATGCGGACATGACCGCCCTGATACTGGTTGCAACCATGCTTTGCGGATGCGGCAACAGTGAAAGCCTGCTGGTGCGTATACTTCAGCAGATGGCAGGAGAGTCTGAAGCCACTACGGAAGCTGTGAAGCCCGGTGATGATGCTGCAACGGATACGCAAACCGTAGCTGCTTCGACAGAGAGCGTTGACAGCAATGCGGCAGAGGATACGGAGCAAACCGACGAGAAGGAAAGCGACGCAGAAAAACCGGATTATGAAGCTCTCTATGCCCCTGTCCTTGATGAAACTCTGGAAAAGATCTATGACAGATTGGAAAGTGATGATCCGGTAAGGTATGTGCCGTCGGGTATCGTGGAGATGATCATGTATGAGCCTACGGAAAGTCTCCTGAATGAGGTCTGCTATGTGATCGAGGATGTGAGCGGAGACGGTATCCCTGAGCTTCTCATGGGATATGATTCCGAGAGTGAAGAACAGGAAACCAGTTATGTCATGGGCGTATATACGCTGAAAAACGATGAGCCGTATTGTACCATCGACGGAATGGCAAGAAGCAGTTTCCGCTGGATGGGTAACGGCTACTTCTATTATATCGGTTCGGGCGGAGCCGCGTATACATACATAGGCAAATGCCACCTGTCCGAAGACGGCGCGGAAATCATATGGGATGATTATTATTTTACCGATCCGACGGAAGACGGAATGGATGTGGAATACTATCACAACACGACCGGTTCGGATGATACGGAAGAGTCTGAAGTATTCGACGGTGATTTCTGGGGTGTTACAGATAAACTCATGTACAGATGTAAGACCATCGCCTGGAGTCCGATGAGATCTTACGAGGCTAAGGCCGGCGGACACTCAGGGACTTCGGACTCGGGTTCCGGGGAGGGTAGCGTTCAGATGTTTGAGATTCCCGATGCCGGAAGCGGTGAGATCAAAATAGATATAAACGGGAACGGCCAGACTGATGTGATCCCTTACAAGATGACGGCAGATCAATATGATGATGTCGAGTATCTGGAACTTAAGATAGATGATACGAAGTACCGCATAGAAGACGGATTATACTGCTTTGCAAGCTATGGCTTGAAATGTTACTGGATAAGAGATGACCGGACGGACGGCTCTGAATATCTTTGGATAAACTATACGACTGACGGTGATTATCAGGATACCGCTATGTACTGGTTTACAGGAGATGAGTTTGTCTTCCTGGATGAGATGGACGGCGTGCCGCTTTTCGGAAAGTTTGATGAGCATCATAAGTTCGTTTCCGATACTCCTGATGACCCGTACGATTTTCTGGTTCAACATCTTGAACAGAAACTGGGAACGTTGTCAGTAACCCAAAGATGCCGTATTGATGCTGACGGATGTCCAGTAGCTATTGACGACTACATGTATTATCAGACAGGAACCAAAGCATTCATTACCGCCGCCAAGGAGATCCCTTGCAAATTCCGTGCGGATGAATACACGGATCAGGAGAAAGAATACTCGATCGAAGAAGGCGAAGGGGTCATTCCTTACGGCACGGACGGGCAGACATTTATCGATCTTTGTGTGGAAGGATCCGACGGATTGTACAGGATCTATATAGATCAGGATGATATCGGATACTGGTATCTTACTTATAAGGATGGCCTTATGGGGTCTGATCTTCTTACCGACTGTTTTGACGGGCTTGTTTTCGCAGGATGACAGATTGTTAAGTACGCTGTTTTGCGGTATTATATTATAGATGGTCATGTTTCGAATGTGACTTGCAGGAAGGAGATTTTCAAATGGGAACAGACATTACTAAAAAGAAAAAAACTAAATCGAAACTGGACATGCGAATGACTCTCATTCTGTATGCTCTTATCCCTTTGGTATGCTCATCGGTGATCTTAAGTATCGTGCTGATCAACAAGAGCAGCAAGGAGATGAAACAGTGGACCAACAATTCACTTCTTCAGGTTATCGAACAGACCGGTGCGGCATTTGATACGGCGACGCTTACGAATGAGGCCATACTGTGTTCGTATGCATCCGCTCCCGTAGTGGTCGATTTCCTTCAGAATCCCACAGACAGTGCACTTGCCGAGAAAGCTCAGCAGTATACCGTTGATTTCTTTGCTTCACTGGATGGCTGGGAGGGATTATATATCGCTGACTGGAACTCCCAGGTTATGACCCATTCATCAGCCCCCGGCATCATAGGCGTGGTACTCAGAGAGGGTGACAGCCTTGAGGCTCTCCGCGGACAGATCCTCGGAGCAGACGGCGTATTTAATACCGGCATCATGACTTCTCCTTCATCGGGAAATCTTGTCATGTCACTCTATTATCCCGTTATGGTAGACGGTGAGCCCATCGGATATGTCGGTGGTGCCACATATGTAAATGAAGTTGCTGCCAAGGTATCCGATGTATCATCACTCGGACGCAGCAGCGCATATATCTATTTTGTTGATAATGCAGGTACGATGCTCTATCATCCCGATGAATCCAAGATCGGTAATCCTGTTGAGAACGCAGCTGTCAAGGGACTGGTCGCACAGCTTGAAAGCGGACAGCATCCCGATCCCGCATGCATTGATTATGAATATAAGGGTGCGATCAAATATGCCGCATACTATATCGGCAAGGATGACGCATATATAGCAGTTCTTACCGCAGATGAGGCTGACATTCTCTCCGGTATCAACGATTTCAAGAAGACAACGATCATAATCTGCTTATTATGCATAGTTGTATTCATGGCACTGGCTATCGTTATTGCCAGGATCATAGCAGCACCGCTTAAGAAGATCGCCGGAGCCATCGTCGAGCTCAGTACCGGTGATGTAACCGTAGATTGCAATGCAAGTTCGCACATTGACGAGACCGTAAGGATCATAGATGCGTTCAAGACGCTCAGGAATGCACTGAATACATCAATGAGATCCGTTAAGGATTCCGCTATGGTTCTCAATGATGCCATTGTCAGTGTTGACGGCATGACCGGCAATAACGTTGATTCGATCTCGCAGATCAACTCTGCTATCGGCGAAGTGGCCACCACATCACAGAGTGTGGCCGAGAATGCACAGATCATGGCAGAGAAGGCAGTAGAGCTCGGTAATGATATCGAATACCTCAACGATAATGTCAGGAAACTGTATGAAGCATCCCAGACGATCAAGGGCGCGAATAATGATGCTACCGATTGCATGAAGTCCGTATACACCGGCGCCAATGAATCGGTTAACGCTATGCAGAGCATCGCAGATAAGATAGCGGAGACCAACTCTGCGATAGGAGATATCGATTCAGCGATCCAGGCTATCGAATCCATTGCGGCTCAGACCAATCTGCTCTCACTCAACGCATCCATCGAAGCAGCCAGAGCAGGAGAAGCCGGCCGCGGGTTTGCGGTAGTTGCCGATGAGATCAGATCTCTTGCGGATTCTTCCGCACAGTCGGCTAAAGAGATCAAAGCGATCATTGAGAATATCGTTGTTCTGTCCAACGGAACAGTGGATATCAGCAATCGTGTGTTTGAGGTCATAAGCCAGGAAAGAACGGATATCGAACAGGCACAGGAGAAATTCAATGTCCTTTCGGAATCCGTGGAAGCGTCGATCGCCGAGATAGATACCATCAGAGGTTTGGCCGGTCAGCTTGATAAGATCAAGGTTGAACTGACTAATACTACTTCAGATCTCGGAGCCATTTCAGAAGAGCTGGGTGCTTCCGCAGAGGAAGTTGCCGCATCCTGCCAGACGGTTACGAATGCATGCTCGGATACACAGAACTCTACATCTGAGATGCGCAACATCAACGAGGATATGAGTGCTGCAATAGAATTCTTTAAGATTTCGGACTGAAGGGCTGACACGAGATTCGAGCATTGAAAAGAGACGTAAAGGAAGAGTACAGGAGCAACTTCATAATGCAGGCGGGCATACTGGCAGTAGCCGGTATAGTAGTCCGTATTATAGGGCTCCTGTACAGAGCCCCTCTGACAGCCGTTATAGGTGACGAGGGTAATGGTTATTATTCCTTTGCATATAATATTTACACCAATATACTGTTGATCAGTTCATACAGTATTCCATCCGCCATATCCAAGATAATGTCACAGAGACTGGCGCTCAAACAGTACAAAAACGCTCAGCGTATTTTCAGATGCGCGCTTGTCTATGTGACTATCATCGGCGGATTGGCGGCAACATTTGCATATGTTGCCGCGGGACTGCTTGTTGTTGATAATGCGGTCCCTGTCCTTCGCATTTTTGCCCCGACCATTCTACTGTCGGGGTTTTTGGGCGTTTTCAGGGGATTCTTCCAGGCACACAGATCCATGGTTCCCACCTCCATATCCCAGATAATTGAGCAGATCATCAATGCCGCTGTCAGCATAGGAGCGGCTCTGCTTTTTATACGTATGGCAGGCGGTATCGATATAGATGAGACGACCAAGGCTATAAGAGGGGCTTCCGGATCCGCTCTCGGTACCGGATGCGGTGTGCTGATCGCACTTCTTTTCGTCGGTGGCATCTATCTGTATAACCGGCGAAAGATCATGGGGAGATACGAGTCCGATAACACATCCGAGATCGAACCGTATGCGGCGATCGCCAAGGATATCCTTCTGATCGTGACACCGTTTATCTTAAGTACTTTCATCTATAACTGCTCAACTGCGGTAAACCAGACTATTTTTGCCAGGATGATGCTGGGCAACAATCTGTCGCAGTCACGGGTATCCATGCAGTACGGGATCTACTCGGGCAAGGCTGTTGTAATGAGAAATGTTCCCGTGGCACTGGCTTCCGCGATGTCGAGTGCGATCATACCTACCGTTGCCGGAGCCTGGGCTCTTAAGGATTATAAGGATTCCAGGAAAAAGGTAGGTCGTGCGATCAAGGTCACCATGATGGTGGCGATCCCCAGCATGTTCGGTTTTCTTTTTCTGGCCAAACCCATCATGAGCATCCTTTTCCCTCAGAGATCATCGCTGATGATGGCGAGCAAACTGCTGATGGCCCTGTCGATAACGGTCATCTTCTACAGCATCTCCACGATAAGCAACGGCGTGCTTCAGAGCATAGGACAGGTGCACAGACCGGTCATCCATGCCGCGATAGCTCTGGCTGTCCAGTCGGGAGTCCTTTGGGGGCTTCTTGAGTTTACCAAGCTGGGGATCTATTCGATAGTCATAGCCGATATCGTATTTGCACTTCTGGTGTGCATCTTAAACGGCAGATCGCTTCGGGGCGCGATGAACTATCAGCAGGAGACTGTGGATACATTCCTTCTCCCCGGAATATGCGCACTTTTCATGGGAGTATTTGCGAGACTCATATACAACCTTGTATTTAAGTTATCCAAAAACAATTATGTCAGCATCCTTGTGGCAGTGTTGTTTGCGGTGATCTTTTATATAATCACCGTGATACAGAGCGGAGCCGTGAGCGAGGACGAACTTCTCGCGTCATCCAAGGGTGAGCTCCTGTTTAAGTGGTTTAAGAAACTGCATCTTAAATCGGACGATCCGAGATTCAAGATAACTTCGCGCATCGACAGGCTCAGAGCAACAAAGAAGCCTCCCAAAAATGAAGGTGAACAGTAATGGCTTTTGACGGCATCACCGTGGCGGCGCTCCGTCACGAGTTAAACTCAATACTCAAAGACGGGCGGATCAATAAGGTCGCACAGCCGGAACCGAATGAACTGCTTCTGACGATAAAAACGGGAACTGGACAGGTGAGGCTCCTGATCAGCGCGTCGGCCACACTGCCCCTCGTATATCTTACAGATACCAATAAGGTTTCGCCGGCAGTTGCGCCGGCTTTCTGTATGCTTCTGCGCAAGCATCTGACAGGTGCGCGCATCATGTCTGTCACGCAGCCCGGACTTGAGAGAGTGCTGCACATCGATCTTGAACACCGTGATGAGATGGGAGACCTGTGCTCCAAGCGGCTTGTGGTCGAGATCATGGGAAAGCACAGCAATATCATCTTTACGGATGATAAGGGGATGATCATAGACAGTATCAAGCACATCCCCGCAAGCGTAAGCTCGGTCAGGGAGGTCCTGCCGGGAAGGGATTATTTCCTTCCGCAGACCGTTGAAAAGCTCGACCCCTTAAGCGTGACCTTTGATGAGTTCAAAGAAACTCTTTCATCCAAGGCGATGCCTGCATATAAAGCACTGTATTCTTCTCTGACCGGTATCAGTCCCGTGTATGCGCAGGAACTTTGCTACAGGGCCGGAGTCGATTCGGATCTGGGAAGTAACTGTTTGGACGAAGACAGGATACGTGGTTTACATGACTGCGTTGTCGAAACTGCCCGGATGATAGAGGATGGCTCTTTTGCCCCCGAGATCATATACGAGAACGGTGCGCCCACAGAGTACAGCGCTGTGCATCTTACCATATACGACGGTAACCCGGGTAAGAGATATGATTCGATCTCGGCTCTTTTGCAGGATTACTACGCGGAGAAGAACACGATCGTCAACATCAGGCAAAGATCCGCCGACTTAAGGCATATAGTTACCACCGCTCTTGAACGTAACGTCAAGAAATACGATCTGCAGATAAAGCAGATGAAGGATACCGAGAAGAAGGAAAAGTATAAGATCTGGGGCGAACTTCTGAACGCATACGGATACAGCGCCAAGCCGGGTGACAAGTCCGTGACGATATTAAACTATTATACCGGCAGGGAAGAAGAGATACCGCTCGATGAGACTCTTACTTCTTCGCAGAATGCACAGAAATACTACGAGAGATATAACAAACTGAAACGCACTTATGAGGCGCTTTCGGAACTTACGGTAGAAGTTTCGATGGAGATATCCCATCTGGAGAGCGTCCTTAATTCCCTTGATATAGCCAGGGATGAGGATGACCTGATACAGATCAGGGAGGAACTCATAGAAAGCGGTCTTATCAGGCGGAAGAGCAGTGCGAAGAAGGTAAAGATCGTTAGTAAACCTTATCACTATGTGACGCCGGACGGTTTCGACATATATGTGGGTAAGAACAACCTGCAGAATGACGAACTCACATTCAAGGTCGCCGGAGGAAACGACTGGTGGTTCCATTCGAAAAAGATCCCCGGTTCGCATGTGATCTTAAAGACCGGCGGACGCGAAGTGCCCGATCATGTTTTTGAACTTGCGGCTGCGGCTGCGGCATATTATTGCAAGGGCAGTGAACAGGATAAGGTAGAGATAGATTACGTACAGCGTAAGGAAGTTAAGAAACCGGCCGGTGCCAAACCCGGATTCGTAGTGTATTACACAAACTTCTCCATGGCCATAGCACCGGATATAAGCGAACTGACTCTTACTGAATGATGTTTCGGGCCCAGATGCCCATTTTCACCATGACCCCGCCGATGATGCATTTGATGACTTCCATGCATGAGATTATCACGACCATGGTCACTACATCGATCGAGGTAAAGTGACTTATGCAAAAGGCTATGGGCACATTGATCAGCCAAACGAAGCAGCTGTCGAAGAGCATCGTGATACCCGTCCTTCCGCCTGCTCTGATTATGAAGTAGGAGGCGTGGGTGTAGGCGTTGAACGGCATGAATATACCCGCGATCATGATGAGCTCTGTAGCCATATGCTTGATATCGTCCGAAGTGTTATACAACTTCGGGAAGAGCGGTGAGAGCCCTACCATGAACAGGGCAAATATGAATCCGCAGAATACCGTAAAGGCCGTGAGCTTGCGCGCATGGTCTTTTGCTTTATCCATATCCCCGGTTCCGAGGATCTGACCTATAAGTATTCCTACGGCGTCTCCCATGGTCAGGAAAGCCACTCCCATCAGATTATAAAGAGTGCTCTGGATATTGATAGCCGCTACGGCATCAAGCGAGCGGTACGAGTATGACTGATTAAGGATAGCCATGCCCGATGCCCATAATCCCTCGTTTATCATAAGCGGCAGGGACTTGACCATGAACTTGCCGGCAAGATTGCCGGGCACGCGCAGTGACTTAAACGCCCCGGTGATGAAGGGGTGCTTAGCGGAGTGGGTGGCCGTGTATATGACCAGAACGAGCAGCTCTACAAAACGCGATATGACGGTCGCCCATGCGGCACCGACTGCTCCGAGAGCGGGAAGTCCCAGGTGTCCGTAGATGAGTACATAGTTACCGACGAGGTTTACGAATACGGCCAGGAACGAAGCGTACATGGGAACCTTGGTCTCCTGGGTTTCACGAAGAGTTCCGGCATAAGCCTGTGACCAGGAGTTTGGAATAAGACCTATGAGCATGATGTTCATATACGACCGTCCGATGTGCAGCGTCTCCGCTACATCGGCTCCCGTGCCTTCGCCTTTAAGATAAAGTGAAATAAGGGTTGACCCGAACAACGAGAATCCCAGGACGCACAAAACGGTGATGAGGGTATTTACGATCAGTTTCATTCTGAAGGTATACCGGATACCTTCGTTGTCGTTCACACCGTAGTACTGTGCCGTGAAGATACCGATACCTGCGGCAGCACCGAAGACCAGCAGATAATATATGAATATCAGCTGGTTGGCGATGGCCACACCCGAGATCGCATTGGTCCCCACGCGACCGATCATCAGGTTATCCAGAAGACCCACGAAGTTGGAGATGGCATTCTGGATCATTATGGGTACCGCGATCGTGAGTACCGTTTTATAAAAAGCTTTGTCGCCTATATATTTCTTTTTCAACATAGTGAATACGATTTTATCACTTTGTTTGCGCAAGTCAATACAGTTTGATATAATGGCACATGGCTGAACATCCGTGTTCAGCCGGACATGTGCTAAATCAATCCGTTGATTGCACATGGCTGTACATCCTTGTACAGCCGGACATAGCATTTTTTCATAATGAGGGGATTACATTTTATATGGTACGCAGTATGACCGGGTTCGGCCGGTATGAGTTAAACGTGGATGATAAGAAGGTCACCGCGGAACTCAGATCGGTGAACCACAGATATCTCGATGTGAGCATCAAGATGCCCAAGAAACTGAGCCAGTTTGAATCGGCGATCAGATCCGAACTCAAGAACTACATCGAGAGAGGTAAGGTAGACGTATTTATCACCTGGGAAGATCACTCGGGTTCCGAAGAGTTCGTGGAGTATAACAGGGAACTCGCAGCGGAATATCTGAAATACATGAGGCAGATGGCTGCCGATTTCGGACTTGACGATGATGTCAGGGTATCGACACTTTCCAGATGTCCGGATGTCCTGAGCATGAAGGAAGCGGATCAGGATGAAGAGGAGATCTGGAACATCTTAAAGCAGGCTATAGACGGTGCCGCAGAGAAGTTTGTCGAGGCAAGGACCGTTGAGGGTGAGAACTTAAGAGCCGATCTGGAGTCCAAACTCGAGACCATGCTCGACAATGTGGAGTTCATCACCGGCAGGAGCCCCGAGATCATCGCGGAGTTTAAGAAGGGACTTGAAGACAAGGTCCGCGATCTGCTCGGAGATACCACCGTCAATGAATCAAGACTCCTGATGGAAGTTACGCTTTATGCTGATAAGATCTGCGTTGATGAGGAACTGGTACGTCTCCGCAGTCATATCGAGACCACCAGAGATACTCTTAAGAAGGGCGGAGCAGTAGGCCGTAAACTTGATTTCATCGCACAGGAGATGAACAGGGAGGCCAATACGATCCTGTCCAAGACCAATGATCTGGCCGTATCGGACAGAGCCATAGAACTGAAGACGGATATAGAGAAGGTACGCGAACAGATACAGAATATAGAGTGATAAGGGGATCATATGGCAGAGAAAGGTGTTTTGATCGTTGTATCCGGTTTTTCCGGAGCAGGCAAGGGAACCATAGTTAAAAGGATCGTTTCCAAGAGTGATGATTACGCGCTGTCGATTTCCATGACCACCAGAGCACCGCGAGAGGGCGAAGAAGACGGCAAGTCATATTTCTTCGTGAGCAAGGAGCGGTTTGAGGAAGCGATAAGCAACGGCGAACTGCTCGAGTTTGCAACCTTTGTCGGCAACTATTACGGAACGCCCCGCAAGTATGTCGAAGAGATGATATCGCAGGGCAAGGACGTGATCCTTGAGATAGAGATGCAGGGTGCGATCCAGGTCAAGACCAGATTCCCCGATGCGATACTCATATTCGTAACGCCTCCGAGTGCGGAGGAACTTAAACGCAGACTCACGGAGAGAGGCACCGAGGATGAGGCGACCATCAACAAGAGGATGCGCAGAGCTTACGAAGAATCCGAGTTCGTGGACAGATATGACTATCTGCTCGTGAACGACGATCTTGATAAATGTGTGGAAGAACTTCACGTTCTCATAGAAGCATCACATCATAAACCGGGATGCTCTTCCGGGCTTCTTAAGAAGATACATGAAGAACTTACAATATATGCATAAGCATTAATGAGGAGGAAAACATAAGATGTTACATCCGTCATATTCAGACCTGATGAAGGTCGTAAACAGTGATGTTGAGCCCGGCGAGGAGCCTGTAGTAAGCAGCAGATACTCGATCGTGATGGCTACATCCAAGAGAGCAAGACAGATCAACAACGGCGATGAGGCTTTTGTTGAGAGCGAGGGCAGGAAAGCCCTGTCGGTTGCGATCGAAGAACTCGGTGAAGGCAAGATCAAGATATTAAACGACGAGGAATGATCACGGGACCTGAAGTGCATAAGCATTTCAGGTCTGTCAATTCTAAGATATGGAAAAAAGTGTAATCTTTATCTCTCTGGGATGTGATAAGAACCTGGTGGATTCCGAGATCATGCTGGGTGAACTGGCACAGGGCGGATACAGCTTTACCGATGATATCGATGAAGCGGAGTGCGCTGTCATCAACACATGCTGTTTCATCGGTGATGCCAAAGAAGAGAGCATAGATACGATCCTGGAGATCGCGGAGCGAAAGAACGCCGGGGACATAAGATTCATCGTTGTGACCGGGTGTCTGAGTCAGAGGTATGTTTCGGAGATACAGGAAGAGATACCTGAAGTGGACGCACTGATCGGAACCGCATCGATCGGAAAGATCCGCGAGTGTCTGGATGATCTGTATGCCGGAGCCGGGATGAGCGTATTCTGTGATCCGCTTGATACACCGCCGTACAGTTCCCGCCACAGAGCGCATTCTTCGGGGCTTTTTTACGCATATCTGAAGATCGCGGAAGGGTGCGACAAGCATTGTACCTATTGCATCATCCCGTCGCTGCGCGGACCGTACAGGTCATATCCGATGGAGCATCTAGTCGAGGAAGCGGGGCGCCTGGCCGAAGCCGGAGTGAACGAGCTCATACTGGTCGCGCAGGAGACTACCCTCTACGGTACCGATCTGTACGGGCACAAAGCTCTCCCGGAACTCATTCGCAGATTAGCTGGGATCGACGGCATTCATTGGATCAGGATCCAGTATTGTTATCCCGAAGAGATCGATGATGCTCTCATAGAGGAGATGGCGTCAAATCCCAAACTCTGTCACTATCTGGATATGCCGGTGCAGCATGCATCCGATGCGGTACTCAAAAGGATGGGACGCAGGACCTCCGAGGAGGAACTGAGGACCATCGTCGGAAGACTCAGGGAGCGCATACCGGATATCGTTCTTCGGACTACTCTGATCAGTGGTTTTCCGGGTGAGACCGAAGAGGATCATCAGGAACTCTACAGATTCGTCAACGAGATTGAATTCGACAGGCTGGGCGTGTTCACCTATTCTCAGGAAGAAGGTACTCCGGCCGGTGAAATGGACGATCAGATACCTGAAGAGATTAAGAACTTAAGAAGAGATGAACTCATGGAACTCCAGCAGGCGATATGCTTCGATAACGCCGACAGACGTATCGGCGAGATCATGGAAGTCGTCATCGAGGGCTGTATCCCTGAGGAAGATGTATATGTAGGACGTACTTATGCGGATGCCCCGGAAGTGGACGGACGCGTGTTCATTCCCGCAGACCGGGAGAGGATGAGCGGAGAGTATGCGCATGTGCGCATAACGGAAGCCCGCGATTATGACCTGATAGGAGAATTTATCGATGAACCTGCCTAATAAACTTACATTGCTTCGGGTGATCATGATCCCGTTTTTCCTGATCTTCCTGTTACTGGATATCACCCCGTATGATAAATGGATAGCGCTTGCCATATTTGTCATAGCGAGTCTTACCGATCTTGCGGACGGCAAGATAGCGCGCAAGTATAACCTGATCACCAATTTCGGCAAATTCATGGATCCTCTGGCGGATAAACTGCTGGTCTGCTCAGCAATGATCGCTCTCATCGAACTGGAGCGGATCCCTGCGTGGATAGTCATAGTGATCATAGCCAGGGAGTTCATCATCAGCGGTTTCAGACTTGTCGCATCGGATAACGGTGTCGTGATCGCAGCGAGCTACTGGGGAAAGTTCAAGACCACTTTCCAGATGATCATGGTGATCCTCATGATCGTGGATATCCCTCAGCTTCAGATCGTGACTACGATCATCATGTACATCGCACTGGTTCTTACCATCGTCAGCCTTATCGATTATCTGGTCAAGAACTGGGGTGTCATGGGAAAGGATATGTAAGATATGACGGTTGAGATCATTTCGGTAGGTACCGAGATCCTTATGGGCAATATCGTTAATACAAACGCCGCATTTCTGTCCGAGCAGTGTGTGGCGCTTGGTTTATCCTGCTTCAATCAGCAGGTGGTCGGAGACAATCATGACAGGCTTGCGGACGCTTTCAAACTGGCTCTCAGTAGAGCGGATATAGTGCTCGTGAGCGGAGGCCTGGGCCCCACGGAGGACGACCTGACCAAGGAGACCGCCGCCGAAGTCTGCGGGTGCAGACTTACCCTGCATCAGCCTTCCATGGATGCGCTCAAAGCCTATTTTGAAAAAAGGAACATCCCGCTTACCGAGAATAATTACAAGCAGGCATATATGCCCGAAGGTGCGAAAGTCCTCGAGAACCCGAACGGGACCGCACCCGGTGTGATCATTCCGTATAAGAACGGAAAAGATGCTGATGGCGGCGCTGCTGAAAAGAAGAATGCGAAGAAGTACATCATTCTGATGCCGGGGCCTCCCGGAGAGATGAAGCCGATGTTTTTGAACAGCGTACGGCCTTTCCTGAAAAAAAGATCATCCGGTACGATCTATTCGGTGACCGTAAAGGAGACCGGCATAGGGGAGAGCAGCGCTGAGGAACTGATAAAGGATCTGATAGATACGCAGACCAATCCCACCATAGCTACATATGCAAAGACCGGTGAGGTTCACATGCGCGTATCCGCGATGGCTGAGAATAAGGCCGAAGCGAAGAAACTTACCGCTCCCGTAGTAAAGGAGATAAAGAAGAGATTCGGAAAACACGTCTATACTACCGATGAAAACGTCACGCTCGAAGAGGCTGTTGTCAAGCTGCTGAAGAAACGAGGCCTGACCATCACCTTCGCCGAATCGTGCACGGGCGGACTGCTCTCCGGAAGAATGGTCGGAGTGCCCGGGGTATCGGATGTATATAAGACCGGCTTCGTGACATATTCGAACAAGGCGAAGCACAAACTGCTCGGCGTCAGCAAAAAGACCCTTAAGAAATACGGCGCGGTCAGCGAAGAATGCGCTTACGAGATGGCGTTCGGTGCTGCCAAAGCGGCATCGGCCGATGTTGCCGTGGCGATCACCGGTATAGCCGGCCCTGACGGCGGCACGGAAGAAAAGCCCGTCGGAACCGTATATATCGGCGTATGCGTCCTGGGTGAGGCACATGTTGTGCGCTTCAATTTCTCCGGCAACAGGGAGAAGATCAGAGACAATTCGGTCTCGGCAGCGCTCAGGATGCTTCATTCCGATCTGGCATGATGCAACGATATGAGAACACGATATGATGATATGAGGACATGGTATTGCCATGTCCTCATCTTTATGCTATTGTTACGGTGTTCACAAGCATATTACGCGGTCGTTTCGATCGCAGCATGATATCCTCGCATATCGTGTGTTTTCCCGATCATAGAGATTATCTGTTGACATAATCGAACATTTGTTTTATATTAATACAGGAACAGATGTTCCCCTTAGCTTTATATGTACCGTTTTTGGAGGTTTTTATGGAAAGAGACGAAAAACAGAAAGCATTGGAAGCAGCATTATCACAGATCGAGCGACAGTTCGGCAAGGGCGCAGTCATGAAGCTTGGCGACCCCGCTTCGCAGATGAATGTCGAGGTCATTCCGACAGGATCGCTCAGCCTGGATATCGCATTGGGGCTTGGCGGAATACCTAAGGGGAGGATCATCGAGATATACGGACCCGAGTCTTCAGGTAAGACTACGGTCACGCTGCACATGATCGCAGAGGTCCAGAAGAGAGGCGGTATCGCCGGATTCATAGATGCCGAGCATGCACTTGATCCCGTGTATGCCAGGAACATAGGCGTCGATATCGATAACATGTACATATCACAGCCGGATAACGGCGAGCAGGCTCTGGAGATAACCGAGACCATGGTAAGGTCCGGAGCCATGGATATCGTGGTAGTTGACTCTGTTGCGGCACTGGTTCCGAAAGCCGAGATAGACGGAGACATGGGTGATTCGCATGTGGGTCTTCAGGCCAGACTGATGTCTCAGGCGCTCAGAAAGCTCACTGCAGTGATCAGCAAGTCCAACTGTACGGTAGTATTCATCAATCAGCTGAGAGAGAAAGTCGGAGTGATGTTCGGTAACCCCGAGACCACTACCGGCGGCCGTGCCCTTAAGTTCTACTCCTCCGTAAGACTTGATGTCCGACGGATCGAAACACTCAAGCAGGCAGGTGAGGCTATCGGAAACCGTACCAGAGTAAAAGTCGTTAAGAACAAGATCGCTCCTCCGTTCAAGGAAGCCGAATTCGACATCATGTACGGTGAAGGCATATCCAAATACGGAGACATACTCGATCTGGCAGCGGATAATGACATCATAGTCAAGTCCGGAGCATGGTACGCATATGAAGGGGATAAGATCGGTCAGGGACGCGAGAATGCAAAACAATACCTGAAGGACAACCCGAAAGTATGCGATGAGATCGAGAAACGGCTCAGAGACCTCTTTGACTTAAACTCTGAGAGCGCTCCTGCAGCTGTCAAAAGCACTGCAGACAGCAAGCCGTCTGACGGAAAGTGATCGTCACACGGATCCAACAACTGAATAAGACCAGATACCGCATCTATATCGATGACAGGAGCTTCTGTGTATTGTATAAATCCGAACTCGCCGCATACGGCATAGTCGAGGGAGAGATCATAACGGAAGAGACCTGTGAACTGATCAAAACCGAGGTGCTGACCAAGAGAGCCAGGCTTCGCGCCATGAATCTTCTCATGAAGCATTCCTTTACCGAAAGGAAACTCAGGGAAAAACTGATCGAAGGCGGATATCCTGACGAAATAATTGATGATGCATTGCGATATGTGATAGGATATGGTTATGTGGATGATCGTGCGTTTGCACGGGATTATATCACAAGCCATAATCAGGACAAAAGCATCAGACGTATGGTCAGTGATCTGACGGCCAAAGGCGTTTCTCGGGATATCATCGACGATGTACTCACAAGTATCGACGGAACTGCAGATGCGGTGGATGAGGAAGAACAGATAAGGCGCCTTTTGACCAAAAGGCGCCTTGATATATCCGATCCCTCGACGGAGCAGCTCGGGAAAATATATTCCTATCTGACCGGGCGGGGATATTCTGCGGAAACCATACGTAAGGTACTTCGTAATACTCCTGAAGAGATATCTTGATCATGAAAGGAACGGTATATGAAGACTAAGTATGACAGATACGGTGCACTTCACGTTGACAGGAACGGAAAACTTGTCGACAGAAACGGCACCGTAGTGGCTCTGCACGGGTATTCAACACATGCTTTAAGCTGGTATCCGGAGTATGTGAACCGTGATTTCCTCGAGTATATGAAGGATGAGTGGAAGATAGACATCATCAGACTCGCCATGTATACTGCCGAGGAGGACGGATACTGTGTCGGCGATGATGCCAACAGACAGAAGCTGATCGAAGTGGTTGACAGAGGAGTGAAGGCCGCTACCGAGCTCGGATTATATGTTATCATCGACTGGCATATCCTCGAGGATTCCAATCCTCTTATGCACAAAGATCTTGCGCTTGATTTCTTCAAGCTCGTATCCGAAAGATATGCTTCTTACGGTAACGTGTTCTATGAGATATGCAATGAACCCAATGTAAACTGCACATGGGAAGATGTTAAGGCATATGCCGAAGAGGTCATCCCGGTCATCAGAGCAAATGACAAGTATGCCGTTATATTTGTCGGTACCCCCGAATGGAGTCAGAGACTCGATGAGGTATGTGCGGATCCGCTTACCATAGATGACAATCTCATGTATTCTCTTCATTTCTATGCAGACACTCACAGAGATAAACTGAGGAACATTTACCGTAATGCGATTGCTAAGAAGCTTCCCGTGTTCGTTACTGAGTTCGGTACGTGCTCCGCAGACGGAGCAGGAGCTCACAATCCCGAGGAAGCCCGCATCTGGCTTGACATGCTCGATGAGAATGATACCGGATATGTGATGTGGAACATCTCCAACAGGGATGAGACCAGTGCTTCGTTTGTACCGGATTGCGACAAGTATACCGGAGGGTATGACGACTCGGAGATCCGTGAACCCGCACTGTGGTATAGAGATGTGTTATGTAAACTCGCACAGAACTCCTGATGCGTTGTTTATGTAAACTTTTTAATTGACATTGATATTCATACAATATAATATAGATATGTTGTACTTTGAAAATATTATAAGGAGGTGCTCCTGTAGATGATGCCAGTAATAATCGCGATAGTCGCGACTCTGATCATCGCAGTGCCCGTTACTTACTTCATCGTAACTTCAGCCAAGAAGAAGAGCGATACGAAGACCATGGGCAATGCCGAGGAAAGAGCAAGGCAGATCATCGATGAGGCTCTTAAGACTGCGGAGACCAAGAAGCGTGAAGCTTTACTTGAAGCCAAGGAAGAGAACATTCGCAACAAGAATGAACTCGACAAGGAGATCAAGGAACGCAGAGCTGAAGCACAGCGTTATGAGAGACGCGTGCAGCAGAAGGAAGAGACCATCGACAAGAAAGCCGAGGCTATTGAGAAAAAAGAGGCGGGACTTGCAGCACGTGAAGCTGAACTTGATAAGCAGCGTGCGGAAGTGTCCAAGCTTAACGAGCAGCGCATACAGGAACTCGAACGAATCTCCGGACTTACTTCTGAACAGGCAAAAGAATATTTGCTTAAAGCGGTTGAAGATGATGTAAAGCATGAGACCGCAGTGATGATCAAGGAGATGGAGGCTAAAGCAAAAGAAGAAGCCGATAAGAAAGCTAAAGAGTATGTAATATCGGCAATTCAGAGATGCGCAGCCGACCATGTATCCGAGACAACAATTTCCGTTGTACAGCTTCCCAATGATGATATGAAGGGCCGTATCATAGGTCGTGAGGGACGTAATATACGTACTCTTGAGACTATGACCGGAGTAGATCTTATCGTAGATGATACTCCCGAGGCAGTCGTTCTTTCGGGCTTTGATCCTATCAGGCGTGAAGTAGCCAGGATAGCTTTGGAGAAGTTGATAGTTGACGGACGTATCCATCCTGCAAGGATCGAGGAGATGGTCGAAAAGGCTCAGCGTGAAGTTGAGACCATGATCAAGGAAGAGGGCGAGAGTGCAGTACTTGAAGTAGGTGTTCACGGACTGCATCCCGAACTTGTAAGACTTCTCGGAAAACTTAAGTTCAGAACAAGTTATGGACAGAATGTTCTTAAGCATTCTATCGAAGTATCGCATCTGTCGGGTCTTTTGGCATCAGAGTTCGGTCTCGATGTCAGGTTAGCCAAGAGAGCGGGCCTTCTGCATGATATCGGTAAAGCCGTAGATCATGAGATGGAAGGTACACATGTTCAGCTTGGCGTAGACCTTTGTAAGAAGCATAAGGAGTCGGAAACGGTCATCAATGCTGTCGCTTCACATCACGGTGATTGCGAGCCCACATCATTGATCGCATGTATCGTTCAGGCTGCAGATACTATTTCGGCAGCAAGACCCGGTGCGAGACGAGAGACTCTCGAAACCTATACCACCAGACTTAAACAGCTGGAGGATATATCTAACGGCTTCAAGGGTGTTGATAAGTCATTTGCCATTCAGGCAGGCAGAGAGATTCGTGTAATGGTAGTTCCTGAGCAGATCACAGATGCAGACATGGTTCTGTTGGCACGGGATATATCCAAGCAGATAGAAGAAGAGCTTGAATACCCCGGACAGATCAAAGTCAATGTGATCCGCGAGAGCAGAGCTGTTGATTACGCTAAATAAGATGAGGACGGTCAGAAATGACCGTCCTTTTTTCTTGCCATCAAACCGGATGTGATGTATATTATTGTATAATTGTATACATTAAGAAGCGAGGTGCGACCAAAATGAAAAAATACACCGAAATGTCCAAGGAAGAACTTGAACAGGAATTCAGAGATCTTACGGCTAAGTATGAGGATGAAAAAGGCAAGGGATTAAAGCTCAACATGGCCAGAGGTCTTCCCAGTGAAGAGCAGCTGGATATGGAAGCGGATTTCTTCAACACTCTGAATCCACAGAGCAATTTCTTTTCCGAGGCAGGGATCGACTGCAGAAACTACGGAGAACTCACCGGTATCCATGAAGCAAGAGAACTTATGGCGGACATGATGGAAGTGAGTCCCGAAGAGATCATCGTATTCGGCAATTCAAGCCTGAATATCATGTATGATACCGTGGCCAGATCGATGATGTTCGGTGTGCTCGGATCCACCCCCTGGAATAAACTCGATAAAGTGAAGTTTCTGTGTCCGGTACCCGGATATGACAGGCATTTTGCCATCACCGAACAGTTCGGCATCGAGATGATCAATATCCCGTTAAATGACGACGGCCCCGATATGGATCTGGTCGAAGAGTATGTGAATAACGATCCTGCCGTAAAAGGTATCTGGTGCGTGCCCAAGTATTCCAATCCTACGGGTGTGACCTACTCGGACGAGACGGTACGCAGGTTTGCGAACTTGAAGCCCGCTGCCGAGGACTTCAGGATCTATTGGGACAACGCATATACGATCCACCATCTCTATAACGGCAAGGAAGATATCCTGCTCGAGATTCTTGCGGAGTGCAAGAAAGCAGGCAATCCGAACATGGTATGGAAGTTCTGCTCGACCTCCAAGGTTACGTTCCCGGGTTCGGGTATCGCGGCTTTGGCTTCATCCGAAGAGAACCTTGCTTATGTTAAGAAACTCATAACCATCCAGACCATCGGTCACGATAAATTAAACCAGTTAAGACATGTGAGATACTTCAAGAACATCGACGGAATGCATGCACACATGAAGAAACATGCCGATATCATCAGGCCCAAATTCGAGCTGGTATTAAAGCGTCTGGATGAGGAACTTACGCCTCTTGAAATAGGCAGCTGGACCAATCCCAACGGAGGTTATTTCGTGTCCTTCAACGCACCCTCGGGCTGTGCGAAGAGGATAGTGGGACTGTGCAAGGATGCCGGCGTCACGATGACCGGTGCTGGTGCTACTTATCCGTATAAAAAGGATCCCGAGGATTCCAATATACGTATA
>JAEEGL015676182.1_pt1 | contig 29727 bp, 31 predicted proteins | sample 9134231 | NCBI WGS metagenome assembly JAEEGL01 (sample SAMN16246548, study PRJNA631951) | gut metagenome | biome: gut microbiome; feature: rumen; material: fiber-attached | host: Bos | place: Iran: Karaj | collected 2018-10
CCGGGGCGCTTCAGCGCCCCGGTCCTGTGTGTTGCTTTTGGGATCAGGCCTGTGCCTGTACTGCCGTAATGGCGACGACGCCCACGATATCCTCGGCGCTGCAGCCGCGGGACAGGTCGTTGACGGGCTTCGCCAGACCCTGGCAGATCGGGCCGTAGGCTTCCGCATTCGCGAAGCGCTGCACCAGCTTGTAGCCGATGTTGCCGGCATCCAGATCCGGGAAGACCAGCACGTTCGCCTTGCCGGCGACCGGGCTGTTCGGAGCCTTGGAAGCGCCCACCTTCGGGACGATGGCGGCATCGAGCTGCAGCTCACCGTCGATCATATACTGCGGATACTCTTCCTTCGCCAGCTTCACGGCCTCGACCACCTTGGTCACGTCGTCGTGCTTGGCGGAGCCCATCGTGGAGTGGGACAGCAGCGCCACGCGCGGCTGCTTGCCAACCATCTTCTCGAAGGTCGCGGCGGAAGAGCCGGCGATCGTGGAAAGCTCGGCCGGGGTAGGGTTCTGCACCAGGCCGCAGTCCGCAAACACCAGCGTGCCGTTCTCGCCGTAAGGGCAATTCGGAACGATCATCAGGAAGAAGCTGGAGACCGTCTTCACGCCGGGAGCGGTCTTCAAGATCTGCAGGCAGGGACGCAGCGTGTCGGCCGTGGTGTGGCAGGCGCCGGAGACCATGCCGTCCGCATCGCCGACCTTGACCATCATGACGCCGTAGTAGGTATAGTCTTTCTTAATAATAGCCAGAGCCTGATCATAGGTCATGCCCTTGCTCTTTCTGAGTTCCGCAAAAGTCTCGGCATAGCCGGTCGTGCGGGGATCGGTGAAAGGATCCACCACTTCCACGCCGCTCAGATCGTAGCCGGCGCCGTAGGTTTTGATATCCTCGGCGGAAGCGATCAGGACCAGGTCGGCAAAGCCTTCCTTCTTGATCATCTGAATGGCTTCATAGGTGCGCTTGTCGTTGGATTCCGGCAGAACGATCCTCTTCCGGTCAGCGGCGGCCTTGGCTTTTACTTCCTCAATAAAACTGCTCATTGGTTTGTCCTCCTGGAGACGGCTCATGCCGATTTCACTCCGGCTGAAAAGCCGAAGATTTCTTTCCCCTATACTGTAGCAAATTCGCCGCCGAAAAACAAGGCAAAAAGAATGAATAAAGTGAAGAAACCACCTCTCATTTCACCGTCAGGTATTCTTCCGCATACTCGTGGGCGAAGTCAAAGTCACACAGCCAGGTCACATCCAGGCCCTGCATGACCAGCTCAGGCTTCTGATTCTCCCGCATCAGGTAAACCAGATACAGCGGGCAGGCATTTTCCGTGTCGTGCAGTACGATTGATATATCCGAAAGACTGATGCTCTCGTCGCCCTGCTGCAGCGTCGCCCAAACATAAGCCCGCAGCACCGTATCCTTTGTGCTGTCCTGGTACCAGTCACTGTATTCCAGGGCCGCATTCTCCGGATATGCATACTGCTCTGCATTCTCCTTCAGTTCCTTCTCCGCAGCCTTAAAATTATTCCACCAATGCAGGTTCAGCATGGTGACCTGGCGATATTTGGACCAGTCAGCCATGTTGTCGGGCTGATCGAACCATCTGTCTCCGTAATAGCCCTGCCACCAGAAAGAAGACATATAGTACAGACCGTTTCCTTCCGTTGCCTCTTTTACCGCCTGGATCCAGCCATCTACCGGGTATTCATCCTTCGGGATCATCAGCGAATACGCATAGGCCTCCCGGCAAGCCTCTCTAAGTTTATCCGCAAACACTGTATTGTTCTCATCTTTACAGGCCTGGTAGACTTCCTGGTATTCCGGAGAATTGTGAGGCACCATATAATCATCCCAGGGGACATCATTCCAGCGGGTGCTGCCTATCTCAATAACATAGTCTTCCTTCAGCCGGATCTCCTCCGTCATCTGAATTCTGGACTCGAAAAGCTTAGCGATCGGCAGATAATCCTTGTGATAAACCCGGAAGCTCCACAGAACATACGGCGGATTGCTCAGCACCGCCTGATGGGAATCAAGTTCGGGATCCAAATATCTGTAGATTTCAAAAATCAGGTCTCTTTCTTTCAGTTCGTAGTTCGTGAAGATGTATTCATCCGCAAATTCCGCCCGGCAGCTCATTTCATTGTAAAATTTACCGTAATCATGCCAATACAGTCCGTTCACCCGATATATATAGTAACCTTCCGGGATGGTCAGTTCCAGATCCAGCGCGGCGATATAGTAGCTTCCTTCTTCTCGGACGTCTTCCGCCCCCTTCGCCTTGTGCAGCGAATCCGGCATCGTAAGCGTGTACGGCAGATAATTCTTCATCCGGGCCGACCAGGCATAGATGTTCTCATCACAGTCCAGTTTTGGAATCTCCGGATTAAGAGCCGGCGCCGCTTCCGTCGGGGCTTCCGTCTGAGGAACGGTCTGCCCGGGCGTTGTTTCCGGCGTCTGCGTTGTCTCCGCCGGAGCGGCACTTGTTTCCGCAGAAGATGCCTGCGTCACTTCTTTCACAGTCTTCTTAACAGATTCGGCCGCCTGTTGAGAAGACGATTCTTCTTTACTGCTTTCCGGCGCCGGGTTTGCCGACTCACCGCTCACACTGCCACAAGCAGACAGCATAAGAACAACCACCAGTAAAAAGCATAGGATCTTACTTCCGTTTTTCATCTTTCTTCCCTCCATCATTTATTATGTATTACATATGGGAATCTGCCTTTCCCAGGAAGAAAAGGCAGGCCCATCGTCAAGCATATATTAATTATATTTTGATATGTTTGATATATCGTTTTTATTTTATTTATTTTTCTATACAATTTTATATTTATGCTTTATTATGTTGCTTAAATTATAATCTCCTCACTCGTGCTTTGTCAAGTCTCTGTTTCAAATTCTTTTCAGAAATAATTATTCTTCAATCGGTTCAACAGAACCGAATCCGTCATATCCGCAGTAAATGCAGCGGCCGTTATTGTTATAGACATGTGATACAATTGCCGTGATTTCACAGTACTGACAGGTCTGACGGTGATTATTGCTGCCAAGCGAGGTATATACGTAGGAATGAGAGTGATTTTCCGAAGCGGTAATATACATTGTGTACAATGTGTTACCGCTAACAGATGAAATAGGCCATCTGTACAAATCTGTTGTATGGCCGCAGAGGACAGGGACTCCACCATTGTTCTTTCCTACGCAGATCATGATATGGTCCCTAAGAATGCTTCCTCCAGCATACCAGTATACGGGATTACCCGTATAGACATTGGAATAAGTAGAATTGACCGCGGCATCTGAATAGTTAGTAAAAGAACTGCTCTTAAACTCTGATAAAAACTGCCAAACTCGGATCCAGTAATCGCTTCCGTCTCTCTGTGTACCATTATATCCAAAACACCAGTTGCTGTTAGTCGGATGTCCCGCTGCATATAAGCATTGTGAAACATAATTGCTGCAATCACCATCATTACCAGAAACATAGGACACATACAAAGGATTATAATTGGAAGAGTTTCCGTTGGAACTGTCCTGCCATCCCGACGTGCTGTATCCCAGACGTACTGCCTGGCTGGTGCTCAGGCCGCAGTAAGTGACGGCATACTGAATTGCCTGATTGATTTTTGCCGCAGTATAATTAAATGTTATTGAACGGGGCTGTTCTCCGTTATGAACCGGCTCCGGCTGTTCGGATACAGTGTTTTCTCTTTCGGCCAATAAAATATCATTGGAAGCAACTCCGGTTAAATCACGTTCATCAAAAGAGTCTTTTTCGATCTGCCATTCACCGTTCTGCTCGGAAAACTCCATGGTATGCCAAACGCCATAAGCACAGTAATCCGGCAGATCTTCGTTGCCCGGATAGTAATAGGAAATATAAACCGCGTCATACACATCCGCACTGATGTTTCCGTCTCTCGTCAGGGTTGCGGAACAAAGCTTAATATCATGAACGACCTTGTCAAACGTCGCTCCGATCCGGCTCTCCAGTTCATCAAATGCGGTTGCCCGTCTCTGAGCATCCGCACGGACCTGAGCAGATACACCCGTCAGACCTCTTAAGTTCGCGGAGGATGTGGCGCATTCCATATAGGAAAGAACCAGGTCTGCGATTGCGTTTTTCTCCTCGGTTGTTAACTCTGCGGCTGCTGCATCATTCTCCTCTTCCGTTGTTCCTTCTCCGGAAGATCCGGCGAAGGCGGTGATTCCCAGCGTAAGAATCATGCAGCACGCCAGCATGATGGCTATTAGTTTCTTCATTTTTCTCTCCTTTCCTGTTTGCGAGCAATTTTCATCTGCTCTGATACTTGATGTTTTCGGCGCCGTTTTCTGTAATTTTAAATATCACGCTTGTAAACACTTGTCAATATATTTTTTTTACAAAAGTATTTACAACTGTGTTTCGCCATGCTATGATAGTGTCGGGTCGAGGTGTTATGAATGATCAAAACATCAATTTAAAACGAGGTCTGCTCCCTCTCATTCTGATGTCATTACTGAAAAAGGCTGATATGTACGGGTATCAGCTGGTTCAGGAAACAGGCAGGCAGAGTCAGGGGCGGATTATTACGCAGGAAGGCTCTCTCTACCCTGTTTTGTACCGTCTGGAGCAGGCCGGCTTTATTTCGGAACGCAAAGTTCCGGCCGGACCAAAGATGATGAGAAACTACTATCATCTGGAGCCGGCCGGTGAAGAATATTTAAACAGGGTGATAGAGGAATACGATTTTATTACAGAGGGGATCCGTTTGATTCTCGGACGAAAGGACACTCCATGAGCGGATGGAAAAAATATAAGCGCATGCTATCTGACATGCTTCCCTGTCAGAAGCAGGAACGGGATCATATTTTAGAGGAAGTTCGTCAGGGATTAGGCGATAAAGCCCCGTCCCTTAGTTACGAAGAACTGTTGGAAAAACTGGGTTTGCCTGAGGAGGTGGCCGCCTCATATATCCAGGGTATGGAACCGCGGGAAGTGGCTCAGGCTATGAAAACGCGGAATCACGTTTTCAGGTTATTGGCTGTTCTTGTGGGTTGTGTGATTCTTGTCTGGGCAATATGTATGACATTTGCAGTTATTGATTCGAAACATCATCGTGGGCATTTAGTAATTGATCCTGCTGTCGACGTTGAAAGAATTATAGATTAATTACCGATAAGTGAGTGTGATAACCAATGTTTAAACGTTATATTGCTGCCGCAATAATCTGTTTTCTTTTGTCTTCCGCAATCAGTTTTGCTGAAAGCGAAATTGATACTTTTAATGCTTCTGATGAAATAATCTCATCAGAAACCATCCAACTGAATAATGGTTGCAAACTGATTACCATCTTATACAAAAGAAACCAAACCCGTTCTTCTGTTTCTTCCTATAAAGAGACAAGATTCTTAGATTCCGACGATACCCTTTTATGGAAAGTCGTTCTGGAAGCCACTTTCACCTATAACGGCTACACCTCTTCCTGCACATCAGCCAGTTCATACAGCAGAGTATATGAAGGGAACTGGAGCGAGCGTGACAACAACACATTTGCCAGCGGAAATGCGGCTGTAGCCAATGTAACGATGGTAAGAAAAATCCTCTTTATTGTGGTTGAGACGCAGGTCGCGAATCTGGTCATCACCTGCGATAAGGACGGGAATACTCAGTAGACAGCGGTGGCAAGTCGCCCCATTCGGTTTTCTTGACAGTTTTCTTCTCCGGTGATAGACTGAAAAGGTCTCGGAGGGGAAAGATGCAGTTTCTCAAAACCCACAGATTAATATGCACAGAGATAATAATGACGGTGGTTCTCATCGTCTTTATTTCGTTGTGCGTAAGCGGGCGGGTGAGGGATGATGTGCCTCTGGCCGATCTGAAGGCCCCGCTCCTTGCCCGTCTGGCCGGCGCCGAAAATATGAAGGAGGCCGGAGCCATGAAGCTGCGCGCCCTCTACGGCCTGACGGAAAGCGACTATACCGAGGTGCTTTTATATATCCCCGTCTCCAACATGGACGCGCAGGAAATGCTGCTCGTGCGCTGCCGATCGGAGGAACAGACCGAAACTGTGGCAGACGCCATGCGGAAACGGATAAAAGATCAGACCGGGATCTTCGAATCGTACGGAGTCGAGCAGATGGCTTTAATCAACAAGGCTGTCGTGGATGTGCAGGGGACCTACTGTCTCTATGTCTGCGACGCAGGCAGCTATGAGGCTCAGGCCGCCTTCCGGCGCCTGCTGGCCAAATAAGAAGGACACTTAACCGTGGTTTTCAGCAGTATTACATTTTTACTGTATTTCCTTCCGATCACACTGACCGTGTACTATCTGGTGCGGTCTGTTCGGGCGCGGAATGCGGTCCTGCTGATCGCCAGCCTCTTTTTCTATGCCTGGGGCGAACCGGTTTATGTGATCCTGATGCTGATCAGCATCTGCGGCAACTATTTTCTGGTCCGCTTTATGGATGAAGCCAGGGAAGAAGGCCGGCCCGTGCGCCTGCATCTGGCCTTTGCCGTCTTCTGGAACCTGGCTATCCTTTTCTTCTTCAAATACGCCAACATGTTGATCGGTGTCCTGAACAAAGCCGCCGGGCTCTCACTCACGGAGCTGAAGCTCTCCCTGCCGATCGGGATCTCTTTCTATACCTTCCAGGCCCTCTCCTACGTGATCGATGTCTACCGGGGCAACACACGCTGCCAGAAGAGCCTGCCCGCGTTCGCCCTGTACATCTCGATGTTCCCCCAGCTGATCGCCGGACCCATTGTCAAATACACCGCTATTGAAGAGCGGCTGAGCCAGCGGAGTGTGACGCCGGCGGCTTTCGGCAAAGGTGCAGAGTACTTTATTCTGGGTCTGGCGAAAAAGGTGCTGCTGGCCAACAACCTGGGCTCGCTGTTTTCACAGATCTCCGGGACGGCTCCGGCAGAGCGCAGTTTCCTTATGGTCTGGCTCGGGGCAATCGCCTACACCTTCCAGATCTACTTCGACTTCTCCGGCTATTCGGATATGGCGATCGGGCTTGGCTGCATGCTCGGCTTCCGTTTCCCGGTCAACTTCAATTTTCCCTACATCGCGGAATCGGTCACGGATTTCTGGCGCCGCTGGCACATTTCCTTAAGCTCCTGGTTCCGTGACTATGTTTATATCCCGCTCGGCGGCAACCGGGTCGGGGCGCTGCGGCACATCTTCAATATTCTCGTTGTCTGGGCGCTGACAGGGCTTTGGCACGGTGCAAGCTGGAATTTCGTGTTCTGGGGCCTCTACTACGCGTTCTGGCTGATCCTCGAGAAATATGTGCTGAACCGCTTTCTGGCGCAGCACCGGCTGTTCGGCCACCTCATGACCGGTCTCATTTTTACCGTCGGCTGGGTGATCTTCGCTTTCACCGATCTTTCGCAGCTGGCCGTGTACTTAAGGCAGATGATCGGTATCGGCGCGGCCGGGCTGGCCGATACGCAGACCCTGTACCTGCTGCTGACTTCGCTGGTGACACTGCTGATCGCGGCCGTGGCCTCCACGCCGCTCGTGCGCATCCTGTACCTGAAAACGGCTGAAAAATGCCGTCCGCTGGCGCTGGCGCTGATGACCGTTACACTGGTTCTCTGTGTGGCTTTTCTGGTCTACCAGAGCTACAACCCGTTCCTGTATTTCCGCTTTTAGGGGCTGCTTATGGAGAAGGAATCCCGAAACAGAAAACGCGGCAACCGCATCTATTACCGGATCCTGGCCGGCATCTTTGCCGTCCTGTTTCTGGCGTTCTGCGTGCTGAATCTGGTCCTGCCCGACCGGTCGCTTTCCATGCGGGAAAAACGCATGCTGACAGCCTTCCCTACGCCGCAGCTTGACCGGGTGCTGGACGGGAACTATTCGAACGATTTTGAGGATTACGCTTCCGATCAGATCCCCTTCCGTGAGTTCTTCACGGATCTGAAGGTCTTTGCGGATACGCTGGTCGGCCGGAATGAGTCACAGGGCGTCTACCGCGGCAAAGACGGTTTTCTGATCGAGAAGATGGAAGAGCCGGATGAAACGGTCACAGACCGGACACTCGGGGCAATGCGCGCCTTTGCGCAGGTTTTCCCGCTGCCGCAGCAGCTGATCCTGGTCCCGAACGCGGTCTCGATCTTAAGCGACAAGCTGCCGCTCTGGGCCCCGACGGCGGATCAAAGCGCTTTCTCCCGTACGGTCGCGGAGCGGCTGACCGGCTCCGGCATTCAGGTTCTGGACCTGCGCAGCGAGCTGCTGATCGCAAAAATGAACGGCGTACCGCTCTATTACCGCACCGACCATCACTGGACCACGGAGGCCGCTCTGGCCTGCGCGCCGGCCGTGCTGGAAACACTGGGCCGCTCTTTCACAGGAACCGGCACGCTCCTGCCGGTCACCGATCAGTTCAGCGGATCTCTTTCGGCCAAGAGCGGGCTGGCTGTCCGCGAGCGGGATACGGTCTTACTCTGGCAGCCGGACACCGAGCCGGTGTACCTGCTGACCGACAGCGGAGGCAAACGCGCCAGTCTCTACAGCTGGGACGGCTTAAACAGCAGCGACCCCTTTACTGTCTTTCTGGGCGGCAACGAGGGGCTGATCCGCATCGAAACAGACCGCATCGGCGCCGGCCGGCTGCTGGTCTTCAAGGATTCCTACTTCAACTGTTTTCTGCCTTTCCTGCCGGATTCGTTTGAAACGATCGATGTGGTGGATCCGCGCTATTTCAGCGACGAGCTGCTTACCCTGATGCTCCAGAACTCATACGATCAGATCCTGTATTTCTACAATATCAATACCTTTTCCGAAGACACCTCCCTGGCGCTGGTGCTCGGCGAAGCGGTGGAACAGGCAGGCAGAAAATGAAAAGACCCGATCTTCGCCAACAGATCCCTTACTGGCTGACAGCTGTGCTTCTTCTGGCACTGGCGGCGGTCTTTCTGCTGTCGCGCCGCCCTGTCACGGATGCGAATGCCTCTGAGCCGGCCGGACGGATCTATGTTTCCGAGGCCGGAGAAAAGAACGCGGCATCGGTCCAGGCTCAGATCCGCGAAGCCAGAAGGAAGGCTTCGGAGGAGCCTTCCGGTACGGAACCTCCTGCGACGGAACCTTCCACGGAGCCGCCCGTTACCGAACCGGTCACGCTCCCGACGACCGACACGCCAACCGCGCCGCCCGCAACGACCGGGCAGCCCCCCGAAACCCTTCCTCCGGCTACCGAGCCTCCGACAGAACCGCCCACCGAGCCGACGCCTTCCGAGCGCGAGCGCCGGCTGGCCGAGCTTGAAGAGCAGATCCGGACTCTGAAAATCGATCTGTTTTCGGCCGAAGAGCTGGCCGCTTACCGCCGCCGCTTTGACAATGCGGTCTTTATCGGCGACTCGCTCTCTCAGGCCTTCATCAGCTACGGTTTCTTCGATGACGGCCACGTGAAATATAAACGCAGCGCTGCAATCAGCCAGCTGGACGAACAGATCCAGGCGGCCATCAACCGCCTGCCCGAAACTGTCATCTTCTTCACCGGACTGAACGACGTGTCCTATTTCATCAACGATCCGACAAAGTACTACGAGGCCTATATGCAGCAGATCGCAAAGGTTCACGCCGCTCTGCCGGACGCTGAGATCTATGTTATTTCCCTCCTGCCGCCTTCCAACGATCTGGCCAAAGTGAATCAGCACCTGGCCCGTGCGCCAGAATTCGACGAGCAGTTAAAACGGATCGATCCCGGCTCTCCCGCCCATTACGTGGACTGCCACTGGATGGTCCGCCAGGAGCTGTATCTCGGCGACGGGATTCACTTCAGCGAAGCGTTCTACACGATCCTGATCAAGTTTCTCGCAATCGAAACGGGGCTCTGACGAGCCCCGCTTTTTCTGTTCTGCGCCTCAAGGGATGCGGTTCTTTATTTCATTCCCACATAGCCGCCGGCTTCGACTGCCAGCTGGCCCTCGGGCGTCCGCAGCCACTCCACGAGTTTGCGGACATTGCTGTCGGTCGGTTCGTCACTGCGGAAGACCGCATAGACGATCTTGGAAAGCGGATAGCTTCCGTCCGCGATCGTGTCATCGGTCGGATAGACGTCGTTGATCGACAGGAACTTGATGCTGTCCTTCACATACTGATCTTTTGCGTACAGGTAGATCGAGTAACCCAGCGCCGAGCGGCTGTTCTCGAACGACGCCACACTGTCGATCAGCCCGTCCATGCTGGTGATCTTGTACTGCTCCGGCGCATCCGCCATCGGAAGCCCCTTCATGACCATCTTTTCCATCAGGTTCTGGCTGCCGGAGTTCTGTTCGCGCTGATAGGCGATGATCGGGATATCCTCTCCTCCCACTTCTTTCCAGTTTATGATCTCACCGGTGTAGATCTTCTGAATCTGCTCAATGGTCAGCGAGTCGACCGGGTTTGCCTGATTGATGACAAAAACGAAGCCGTCACGGCCGATACCGACCATTTCAAAGGTCACGCCGGCTTCCTTGGCACGCTGCAGGATATTGTCGGAGGGCTCCGATACAAAGATCAGATCGCAGGTCCCGTCGATCAGGTTGTAGTAGGCGTTGGCCGTCGTATGGTGCGTAATGAACTCCTCGGCCTCTTCTTCGCTGAGACCGATCACCGCCTTGGCGATCTCCACCGACATCGGATACATCGCAGTCGCACCGTCGACCTTCGGATAGGTCTCTTTCGTAAACGTGACAGAAGTGCCAGGGTGATACGGGTACTCCGTCGTGGGGGGAACCGTTGCCTCAGGCGTCGTCGGGGCCGGCGTTGTGGGAATTTCGGTCGTCGGGGCCGGCGTTGTCGGGACTTCGGTTGTCGGGGCCGGCGTTGTCGGTTCTGCTGTGGTGGAAACCTGCGCGGTCGTCGCCGGGGCGGTGCCGGGATCAGGGGATGTCACGGTCGGCGCCGGCTGCTGTCCGCAGGCGGCCAAAACCAGGATGACTGCCAGTAAAACACTTGTAACTCTCTTCATTTTCTTCCTCCTTCCAGCTTAAGGCTGGGCGGCTTCGATCTTTCGGATCACCGCTTCCTTTGTTTGTTCTTTATTGATTCGTCTGGCCTCCAAGAGAGCCGCAACGCTGTCCCGGGCCAGGATCTGTGCCGTGTTGATCAGGCCGAGCGGAGAGTTCAGGATCACGCCGCCGGAAAACCAGAGCGCAACGCTTCCCTCCGCTTTTTCCTCCACATAGCCGCAGTACTGGATAAACGCCGGAACACCGCAGGCGGCCAGGCGCTCCTCTTCCCGCTCAAAGATCCGGCCTTCCAGATAGTTCGATCCGTTCGGCATCAGCGCGGCGTTAAGCTCATCCGCACGCAGGATGCCCTGCGGCAGGACCGAGAAATAGCCTGCTCCGATAAAGATAGGCTCCGGAAAACTCGGGCTGTCGATCTTCAGATGGTCCCATTTTCCGTCCCGGTTGTCCAGCAGCCGTGCCTGGATATACAGAGAGGCGCCGATCGCTTCCAGCGCCGGAGCTAACGCTTCGTTTGCGGTATATTCGGGGATCACCATGACGCGCAGATTGTTCCACTCCCACTTGACGGTGCGGGGATGCGGCACGCCTGCCCGGATCATGACCCGCTCCTTAACCGGCTGATAGGGCCCTGCGGAGCCCGAAAAGGTGGTGGTCGTAAGAAGGCTCACCCCTTCCAGGGTCGGTTCCGAAGCATATTCGACAGCCACGATCATCGGTTCTTCGGAGAACGATTCCTGTCTAATCAGTTCCTGCGTCAGCAGGGAAAAGCTCTCGGGATCATTGTATTCTATCATCATTTCCGCCAGCTGAAGCTGACCGAGCTGCTTCAGCTCCCGGATCAGCAGATAGTGGAGGATCCTTATATAGACCGATCCGTTTGATCCCTGCAGGCCGTTTATATAGAAATCCGGATAATCGGTGATGCTGTTCTTTCCCGGTTCCGGGCTTAAGCGGCAGAGGATCTCGGCAATCTCCCCCAGACCGGCGTACGGGAGCGTCCGTCTTTTATCCAGTCCGAGCCCGTCCCGGAACCATTCCCGGTAGTGCCGGAAGAAATGTTTTTCCGCCTCCGAAAGCTCCCGCTCCTGCTCCGGATCGCTCCTTAGCTGCCGGTAAGTCGTTTTAACGATCACAAAGCGGTTCAGCAGCTGATTCGGCGTGAAATCGATCAGTTCCACGGCGACCGTTTCCCCGTCAAACGTGTAGTTGACCGGCCGGATCTCCGTCACCAGCGGGATATCCTCCGGTGTGAGCCGCACGGCCGCCGTAAAGCGTCCCACCGACGAGGCGGGATCCGGCAGCAGAGACATCAGATCCAGCCCGATCGTTCCGGCATGGACCAGCGAGGCCGTCATCTGATAAGCGTAGGATACCTTAAGCATCTCACCGGCTTCGAGTGTAAAAAATACCTTGTGTCCGGCGACGGCCCGGCAACCGGACGGAACGGTCGGGGAAAACGTATCTTCCCGGATACGGCCCGTAAGAAGCGGCAACGAAAGGCAGGCCGAAACCGGTTCCGTTCCCGTGTTTTCCCAGATCAGCTCGCTGTTTACCCGCGAGCTCTCTTCGTCCGCCTCCAGCCGGAAGGAAAGCACCCGGAGCGCTGCCTTATCGCCGGTTTCAAAGAAAAGCGTCTCGGCCGTCACGGCGGAATCGAAGGCCGCCAGTTTTTCCCGCACCGCGCTTTGCTCCTCCTCCATACGCTTGCTGCGGGCTTTCTGAAGCGCCTGAGCGGTATCGGTTTCCGTCAGGATCCGAAATACGGTCAGGCATTGCGGCTCCCAGACAGAGTTCCCGTGAAAATGTATAAAGGTCGCCAGCCCGTCATGGAGGAAAATACGGCCGGTGTACAGCATAATCGACGGCAGATCCAGGGCCGAAAGGACCGGATCCTCCCGCAGCAGGACCTCATGATCCACATTGAAAAACTTTAGTTCAAGCCGGTCTTCCAGTTCTTTTCGGCTGATCGGTCCGCCGGAGCTTAATCCGAAGCAGATCATCGGATAACGGTATGTATAATTCGACTTTTTTTCTTTTTCCAGCCACGCACTGTTCAGACGGTCATCCCGATCATCGAGCAGTCTCTTTTGAATCAGGATTTCGGCCCCGACGGCATCCAGATAGTTCTGCAGATCGGCGGCATCATACGGCCCGGCCGGCAGCGTCGATGTCCGATACAGCAGTCCTTCTTTCTCACTTATCCGTGTGTAATAAGCAGCCGGTTCTGCTTTCAGAAGCGCTTCTTCAGAAGCAGGAGTCGATTCAAACACGTCGCCGAACGACTCAACTGCATGCTGCCGATATAAGCGGACGCCTTCCAGCGACGGTTCTTTGGCCAGTTCTATGACGTAATAAGCCGGTTCTTTGTTATAGCAGAACTGTCTGAACAGGTCGGCCAGTACCGCTCCGTACCCGTAAAGGCACAGTTTTATGCCATTTTGCCGCAGAAGATCCGAAAGTTTTTCCTCCCTGAACTGCTCTGCAGAAGCAATCTGCTTCACCCGCATCAGTTCCCTGATATACAGCCAGTCAAAAACATTCTGATAAACCGCATTGTTATCCGGCAGCACTCCGTAACAGTTCCAGGCCGGCTGCAGATACAACGGTTCGTTTTCGTCGATCGTTTGCCCCATCAGCTCGGCAAAGAGCTGCTGTACGGGTTTGGTTTCCATATCTTCCGGACTGACGCCGAAGCCGTTCCTGAACCATTCCCGGTAGTGGGCCAGCAGAAACTGCTGCGATTCATTCGTTTCGTAGTCACGGCTGCCTTTTAGGTTCCGCCAGGTCTCCTTGCTGATCCAGAAGCGCTTTAAAAACGGCTCTGGCTTAAAGCAGAACAGTTCGACCGAGATCCGGCCGTCTTCCACACGGTAATTGAACGGGAAGATCTCCTGTACGAGCGGGACGTCTTCTTCCCGGATCCGGACGGAAATCAGGGCGCGGTCGACCTGATCGCCTTCGGCAAAAACAAGCTGCGTAAAATCAAAGGCGATCGTTCCCGCATGGATAAGCGGGCTTTTGGTCCTGTAGCGGTAGGAAAAAACGGCAGCAGACTGCGGCACCAGCTTAACGAAGATCTTCTCTTCTGCGGTCCGGACCGCCTCCGCATCGGAAAACAGCTCCAGACTGCCCGCCTTTACCCCTGCCGAACAAAGCGGCAGCGCAAGGACGGTTTCCACGGTTTCTTCTCCCCGGTTTTCCAGGATCCAGCGGCTCTCGGCCTCATCCGTCTCTTCGTCGAGAGTCAGTTCGAAGCTGAGGGTATGAAGATCTTCCCGGCGGCCCGATTCACTCAGGTTCTGCGCTGCGGTCTGCAGTAAGGCACGGACCGCCTGCCCGGCAGCCGCCGCCTGCTTCACGGTCTGCCCTGCGGACTGGTCTTCAGGCTGCCGTGCGGACAGCAAAACAGCCGCCTCTGCCGGAACCGCCGATATCAGAAGCAGGACAGCCATTATCAGAGAAACAAGTCTCTTCATAAGTGGGACCTCCACACGGATGAATTAGAAATATTATACACCTTCAACACAAAAATGGGGGATCCTTCGCTGCATCTTCATAGTTTTTTAATTGTTTTTTTCGAATTTTTTTGGAGGAGCGTATGGTATACTAAAGCAAAGACCGGCACACAAAAAAACCGATCCCGGCCGCGGAGGAATTATGATTCGCCTGATTCTGATCTGTTTATGGATCCTTTTTATCTTTGTCCCGTTCGGTATCCCGGCCCTACTCATTACGCTGCTGGTCGGTTTGTTCAGCAAAAAACTTCAGGACCGGCTGACCATGGGATACGTGAAGCTGGTCACCCGCGGCATCACCTTCCTGGCGGGCGAGAAGATCGTCGTTATCGGAAGAGAAAACGTTCCGAAGAGCGGCAGCTTCCTGGTCGTCTCCAACCACCGCAGCTTTTTCGATATCTTCACTGCCTACCGTTTTCTCCCGAATCCCTGTGCCTGCGTATCCAAAAAGGAATGGAAAAAGCTTCCTCTGCTCAATTTCTGGATGATGCTCCTGCACTGCTATTTTCTGGACCGCAAGAGCCCGCGCGACGGGCTGCGCTGCTCCATGGCCGTTGCGGACGAGCTGCGTGCCGGCCGCAGCTTCTGGATCTGCCCCGAGGGGACCCGTTCCCACAAGGATACTCTTCTGCCCTTCAAGGAGGGCAGCTTCCGGGCTGCTTTCCAGACTGGCAAAGCCATTCTTCCCATGACGCTTACGCATACGGATGACTTGTTCGAAAAGCATCTTCCCTGGGTCCGCTCCGGCACCGTGACGGTCTGCTTCGGCAAGCCCGTCCCTACGGAAGGGCTGGACAAAGCCGGACAGAAGGCACTCGTCCAGGCTGTCCAGGACCAGATCCAGAAGGCCTATAACGAATACGTATAAGGCCGTCCGGGACCAAATTGTATTTCAAAGTTTCCTTCAAATTATTCATGGTTTTCCGCTTGATTTTTTCCGGTTCCTCGTATATGATGGATGGGTATTTCAAATGGATTGAACCTGCCGATATAAGTTTGGAGGAAATGGCCCAAACGTTTCTACCGCACGCCGAAGATGCGACTATTGGTACTAAGAGGCAGATTGTATCATCAATCTGCCTTTACTGTTTCAAGAGGTGACTATGAAAGCTCTCGAAGAAAGGATCCTGAAAGACGGAAAGGTCCTGCCCGGCCACATTCTGCAGGTGGGCAGCTTCCTGAATCAGCAGATCGACACCGACCTCATTCTGGAGATGGGCCGGGAAATCGCCCGCCTCTACGAAGGGGCCTCCGTCACCAAGGTTCTGACCATTGAAGCTTCCGGCATTGCGATTGCCTTTGCCGCCGCCCAGTTCCTTCACTGTCCCGTTTTGCTGACCCGCAAGCACAAGGCTGCCAACATTTCCGACGAAGTCTACCACACCGTCATCCACTCCTACACGCACGGAAACGATTACACTGCCACGCTACCGAAGCCGTATCTCGACGCTTCCGACAGGGTTCTGATCGTGGATGATTTTCTGGCGAACGGAGCGGCCCTCAGGGGCCTGATGGATCTGGTCGCCCAAAGCGGCGCTGAGGTCGTCGGCTGTGCCATCGCGATCGAAAAAGGCTTCCAGGGCGGAGGAGATGCCCTTCGGGCGCAGGGCATCCGCGTGGAATCGCTGGCCCTCATTGAATCCATGAGCGAAAACGCTCTCACGTTCCGGCCGTAATATTACGGATGTAATTTCACATAATTACAAAAAAAGGGAGGACACTATGAAAAAACTACTGGCTCTGCTGCTGTCTCTGGCCATGGTGCTGTCTCTTGCCGCCTGCGGAAGCGCGGACAACAAGACCACTACGGCTGCCCCTGCAGCCTCCACGACTGCGGCCCCTGCCGAAACCACGAAGGCCGGCACGGACTACTCCAAGATCAAGATCGGCTTCATTTTCCTGCACGATCCGGCTTCTTCCACTTATGACAACAACTTCTATCAGGCGGCCCTGAACGTTCAGAAGGAACTGGGACTGACCAACGATCAGATGATCTTCAAGTGGAACATCGAAGAAGGCCCGGCCTGCCAGGATACCGCCGAGGAAATGGCTGAGGCCGGCTGCACCATCGTTATCGCAGACAGCTTCGGTCACGAATCCTACATGATCGAGGCCGCCAAGAATTTCCCCAACGTACAGTTCTGCCATGCGACCGGCACGCAGGCTCTGCAGGTGAAACTGGACAACTATCACAACGCTTTCGCGTCCATCTATGAAGGCCGTTTCCTGGCCGGTGTTGCTGCCGGCATGAAGCTGAACCAGATGATCGCGGACGGCAAGATCACGGCCGACCAGGCCAAGATCGGCTACGTAGGTGCCTGGCCTTACGCGGAAGTGTATTCCGGCTTCACTTCCTTCTTCCTGGGCGCCCGCTACATCTGCCCGAGCGCAACCATGGAAGTAACCTTCACCAACTCCTGGTTCGACATTGCCAAGGAGAAGGAAGGCGCTCTGGCCCTGATCAACGACAACTGCGTCCTGATCAGCCAGCACGCCGACTCTGAAGGCGCTCCCAAGGCCTGCGAAGAAAAAGGCGTTCCGAACGTTGCTTACAACGTCAGCACCATCAACCTGGGCCCGACCACCGCTCTGATTTCCTCCAAGATCAACTGGGAACCTTACTACAAGCTGGTCATTGACGCCGTCGTCAAGGGCGAGAAGTTCGCGACCGACTGGTGCGGCACCATCGCCACCGGCTCCGTCCAGCTGACCGAGCTGAACACCGCGGCTGCGGCTCCCGGCACGCAGGAGAAGATCAACGAAGTCATGAACCTCATCACCTCCGGCAAGCTGCAGGTGTTCGATACCTCCACCTGGACCGTCGGCGGCAAGACCCTGACCGAGTACCTGGCTGACGTGGACGGAGACTTCACCGGTGAGACCAACGTCATCTTAAACGGCGCGTTCATCGAATCCGGCGAGCAGTTCCGCTCCGCTCCGTACTTCGATATCCTGATCGACGGGATTACCAAATACGGCGAGTAAAACAAGCCGTGCGGCGTGCTGCGGAGAGTCTTCTGCAGCACGCCTTTCTTTTTCTCGCTGTTTAAGCTCCGGAAGGAAGGCTTTCCGCCGGCCGGAAGCCCTGCTTCGGAAGCTTAAAGAGTCCATCTCAAAACAGGAGGTGCCGCCTTGGCCGTTCCCGCAATTGAACTCAAAAACATCACCAAGACCTTCGGAAGCGTCGTCGCCAACCACAAGGTTTCGCTTTCCGCCTATAAAGGGGAGATCCTGGCTCTCCTGGGCGAAAACGGCAGCGGCAAGACCACGCTGATGAATATGATCTCCGGGATCTATTTCCCCGACGAAGGCGAAATTCTGATCAACGGAGAACCGGTCGTGATCGCTTCGCCCCGCGATGCCTACAACTACAAAATCGGAATGATCCACCAGCACTTTAAGCTCGTGGACGTTTTTTCTGCGGCCGAGAACATCACGCTGGGCATGGAGGATCGGAAAGGCTTCGATATCGAGGAGATCAGCCGGGAGGTCCGGAAAATCAGTGAGACCTACGGTTTTGAAATCGACCCCGCCAAGAAGATCTATGAGATGTCCGTCTCCGAGAAGCAGACCGTGGAGATCATTAAAGTGCTCTACCGCGGGGCGGATATTCTGATCCTGGACGAACCGACGGCCGTACTGACACCGCAGGAAACCCGCAAGCTCTTTGCGGTGCTGCGCCGCATGCGCGACGCCGGCAAGGCGATCATCATTATCACACACAAACTGCATGAGGTACTCTCCCTTTCCGACAAGGTCGCCGTGCTGCGCAAGGGCGAATACATCGGGACGGTCCTGACCGCGGAAACCAACGAGACCCAGCTGACCGAGATGATGGTAGGCAAGAAGGTCTCGCTCAATATCGACCGCAGCGAACCGAAAGATCCGCAGGACCGGCTGGTGGTCAAGGATCTGAGCATCCTGAACCGGGAAGGCATGAAGGTGCTGGACAATGTGACCTTCACGGCCCGCTCCGGCGAAATTCTGGGTGTGGCCGGTATCGCCGGAAGCGGACAGCGGGAGCTGCTGGAAGCCATCGCCGGCCTGCAGAAGGCGAATGAGGGGACGATCCTCTACCACGATCCCCGGACCGGTAAGGAAGAAAACCTGCGGGACAAGACGCCGCTGCAGATCCGTGCGCTCGGGGTCCGGCTTTCCTTCGTTCCCGAGGACCGGCTCGGCATGGGCCTGGTCGGCGACATGGATATCGTCGACAACATGATGCTCCGCAGCTACCGGCAGGGAAAAACGCCTTTCCTGGAGCGCAAGCCGCCGCAGTCCCTGGCGGAGCGGATCATCAGCCAGCTGGAAGTGGTGACGCCCAGTGCGGCAACACCCGTGAGGCGCCTTTCGGGCGGCAACGTACAGAAGGTACTGGTGGGCCGCGAAATTGCAGCGGCCCCGACAGTTCTGATGGCCGCCTATCCGGTCCGCGGACTGGATATCAACTCCTCGTATCTGATCTACAACCTGCTGAACCAGCAGAAAGAACAGGGCGTCGCCGTCATTTTCGTTGGGGAGGACCTGGACGTGCTGATCGAGCTGTGCGACCGGATCATGGTCATCGGCTCCGGCCAGATCACCGGCACCGTCGATGCCCGGAACACCAGTAAAGAAGAAATCGGTCTGCTCATGATCAAGAGCGAACGGATCGACGAACAGATAGATATCCTGCTGAAGGGAGGCAAGAGCCATGCAGAAAAGCGATAAAACCGTTCGTGAGCCTCTCATTCACATCACCAAGCGGGGGGAAATCTCCCGCCGCCGGGCTCTGCTGGTCCGTCTGATCGGCATTTTGCTTGCCCTTGCAGTCTGCGCGCTGCTGATCGTGGCGCTGACAGGCCTCAATCCGCTGGACGTCTACAAGACTATGCTGGACGGCAGCTTTTCGACCAAGCGGAAATTCTGGGTTCTGCTGCAGAACACCGCGATGCTGCTCTGCATCGCGCTGGCTGTCACACCGGCCTTTAAGATGCGCTTCTGGAACCTCGGTGCGGAAGGACAGGTCTTAGTGGGCGGGCTTTCCAGCGCCGCCGTCATGTTCTATGTGGGCGACAAGTGGCCCTCCTGGCTGCTGATTCTGGTCATGCTGCTGGCCGCGCTCGGCGCGGGGATCCTGTGGGCCGTCCTCCCGGCCTTCTTCAAGGCGACCTTCGGCACGAACGAAACGCTGTTCACGCTGATGATGAACTATGTGGCAATCCAGCTCGTCAGCGCCTGCGTGGCCTACTGGGTCCCCAGCGGCTCCGGCGTGCTGGGCATCCTGAATGCAAAATCCCAGAACGGCTGGCTGCCGACCCTGTTCGGGCAGAAATACTTCATCAACGTTGCCGTCTCTCTTCTCATTACCTTTGCGATGTTCATCTATCTGCGCTACAGCAAGCACGGCTATGAGATCGCGGTCATCGGCGAGAGCGAAAACACGGCCCGCTACATCGGTATCAACGTCAGGCATGTGATCATCCGGACCGTTGCTTTAAGCGGCGCACTGGCCGGGCTGGCCGGCTTCCTCTTAATGGCCGGCGGCGCGCATTCGGTCACGACCGAGCTGGCAGGCGGCAACGGCTTCACGGCTGTCATGGTTTCCTGGTTGGCCAAGTTCAATCCGCTGGTCATGATCCTGACCAGTATGCTGCTGATGTTCCTGCAGAAGGGCGCCGGTGAGATCGCGCAGGCCTATCGCTTAAGCGACAGCATCTCCGCGATGATCACGGGCATCCTGCTCTTCTTCATCATCGGCTGCGAATTCTTTATCAACTACAAGATCAATTTCCGGAAAAAGACAGAAAAGGAGGAATCCTGATATGGCAATGCTTGATACACTGGCTCCCATTATTCAGTCTTCCATCATTCAGGGCATCCCCCTGCTTTTCGGTGCGACCGGCGAGATCATTACGGAAAAGAGCGGCAACCTGAACCTGGGAATCCCGGGGATCATGTATGTCGGCGGGATCTCGGGCATCGTAGGCGGCTATCTGTACGAGCACGGCAACCCGAATCCTTCCGCCGTACTCTGCATCCTGATCCCTCTTCTCTCCTCGCTGTTCGGCAGCGCACTGATGGCGCTTATCTACAGCTTTCTGACCATCACGCTGCGTGCCAACCAAAACGTGACCGGCCTGGCTCTGACCACCTTCGGTACCGGCGTCGGCAACTTCTTCGGCGGCTCCCTGCTCAGCTTCTTCGGCGAGAGCGGTTCCATTTCCCTCAACACGACCGGCGGATATTACAAGGCGACCCTGCCGTTTGCGGGCAAGCTCGGGAATATCGGCACGATCTTCTTCAGTTACGGCTTTCTCGTGTATCTGGCGATCATCATCGCCTTGGTTGCCTCGCATGTCTTAAAAAAGACCCGCATCGGCCTGAACCTCCGGGCAGTCGGCGAGAACCCGGCCACGGCGGACGCGGCCGGCATCAATGTTACGCGCTACAAGTATCTCTCCACCGTTTTCGGCGGCATGATCGCCGGTCTGGGCGGCCTGTACTTCGTCATGGACTACACCGGCGGGACCTGGACCAACAACGGCTTCGGCGACCGCGGCTGGCTCGCGATCGCGATCGTGATCTTCGCGCTGTGGAAGCCGGCCGGCGCGATCCTGGCCAGCGTGATCTTCGGCGGTCTGTACATCTGCAGCGTCTTTATTCCGGGACTGACCTCCTATGCCAAGGAGCTGATCAATATGGCGCCGTACGTGGTGACGATTATCGTGCTGGTCTTTTCAAGCGTCCGCAACCGCCGCGAAAATCAGCCGCCGGCCCACCTGGGTCTGAATTACTTCCGCGAAGAGCGGTAGACGCGGCAAATACCGGCTGCAGACGGCAAGAGGCTCCCTCTTCTGGGAGCTGTCAGCAAAGCCGACTGAGGGAGGCAGAGAAAACACAAAAAAAAGGGAGGGCCGAACCTGCGAGTCGGCCCTCCCGGAATTTGAGAGGAATTTCATCGAGACGCTTCGGCGTCCTTATTTATTGGTTCCGGATATCTTTTTCTTTCCGGTTGTGGAGGTGGAAGTCTTCTTGGCCGTGGAGGAAGTCTTCTTGGCCGAAGATGTCTTTCCTGAGGAAGAAGTCTTGCCTGAAGAGGACGTCTTGCCTGTAGTTGTGGACGTCTTCTTCTTTTTCTTCTTGGCCGTGGAGGTCGTGGAAGCCGTCTCCGTGGTTGTTTCCACCTCGTCTCCGGACGTATCCGTGGAAACCAGGCTGGTCAGCAGCGATCCCAGGCCGCCCAGGCCGCTGAACAGGCCCCCACCCGAGCTGCTCTGCTGTGTGCTCTCTTCGGCAGGCTTATTGGCGGAAGGCTTCGGCTTGGAAGACGAAGGCTTCGGTTTGGAAGACGAAGTCTGCTGAGTCTGGTTTCCGGAACCGCCTAACAGACTGCCCAGAAGACTGCCCAGAAGGCCGCCGCCCTGATTGGACGAGCTCTGCGCCTGCTGCTGGGTCTGCTGCTGGCTGTTTCCCCCGCCGAGGAGAGATCCCAAAAGCAGCGGAGCTGCCGCGCTTAAGATGCTGTTCGTACTGTTCTGGCTCACGCCGCTGCTCTGCGCCACGTTCTGTGCGCCGCTGGAGCCCAAAAGCGAAAGCAAAAGATTTCCGGCATTCGCGTTGTTATTTGAAGTGTTCTGGCCCGCAAGAGAGCCCAGGAGTGAAGCCGTATTATTGCTGTTCTGGCCGCCCAGAAGCCCCAGCACGGAGCCCAGAACGCTTCTGGTCTCTTCCGGCGTGGCGCCTGCCTGCGCGGCAATATTGTTCAGATCCTTCTGACTGATGCCCAGATTGTTTTCGGCTGCTTCCAGATCCGATAAAGAGATCTCAACAGCTTTTTCTTCCTTACCCATTTATTATTCCGTTCACTTTCCCGCAGGCACGCAGCCCGCGTATCTTTCTGAGCGTATTATGCGTCTTTTCCTTTCAGTTTGTCAAGTTTTGCATGTAAAAAAACAGCGGCTCCGAAGAGCCGCTGCTTTACTGCAGTAAATTTGAATTAAACCAACTCGAGACGCACCATCATGGCGGCATCGCCCCGACGGGGCCCCAGCTTCGTCATGCGGGTATATCCGCCGTTCCGGTTGACGTACTTCGGCGCAACCTCATCAAAGAGCTTCTTGGGCAGATCCACGTCTACCATCTTCTTGCCCTTGGAGTCCGCGGTCTTGGCGCCGTAGAGGACCTTCAGCATCTGACGGCGGGCATGCAGGCGGGAAGGAGAATCCTTGCGGATCGTCTTCTGAACCTCTTCGAATTCGGTGATCTTCTTGCCGTCGACCACTTTCTTCACGCGCTTGCCGTCTTTGTCCTTCTTGGCTACCTTGGCGGTCACCGTGACGGTCTCAAAATTGTCTTTCTCCTTAACAGCCAGAGCAATCAGACCTTCCGCGATGCTGCGGGCTTCTTTCGCCCGGGCTTCGGTCGTCTCGATCTTGCCGTTCAGCAGCAGAGACGTAACCAGGCTTCTGAGCATGGCCTTCCGCTGGCTGGCCGTTCTTCCAAGCTTTCTATATTGTGCCATTACTAATTTCCTCCGAAATCCTACCTTATTCTTCGCCGGAGCTCAGCTCTAAGCCCAGCTCTTTCAGCTTTTCCAGCACCTCATCCAGCGACTTGCGGCCCAGATTGCGGACCTTCATCATATCCTCGGCGGTGTGGTTGCAAAGCTCTGCTACGGTATTGATACCTGCTCTCTTCAGGCAGTTGAAGGAGCGGACGGACAGTTCCAGTTCGTCGATATTCATCTCCAGAACCTTCTCTTTTTCCGTGCTGTTCTTCTCTACCATAACTTCTTCCGATTTTGCCGCTTCCGACAGGTTGATGAACAAGCTTAAGTGCTCGCTCAGAACCTTGGCAGCCAGACTGACTGCATCATCGGGAGCCAGAGTGGCGTTGGTATATACATCCAGCGTCAGTTTGTCATAGTCGGTGATCTTACCCACACGGGTATTTTCCACGCTCATATTGACACGTTCGACCGGAGTGTAAATTGCGTCTACCGCAATGGTGCCCAGAGGCAGGTTGTCGCCCTTGCTGCGCTCTGCGCTGACGTAGCCGCGGCCGCGGGTCACGGTAATCTCCGCAGAGAAGTGGGTGTCCTTTCCGCCGCTGCAGGTGCAGATGATCTGATCCGGATTCATGATTTTCAGATCGGAATCCAGTTTGATATCTGCCGCCGTTACCACGCCTTCGCCGGTAAAATCGATATATCCCAGCTTCGGCTCGTCGAAATCGCCGTCGCACTTGATGGCCAGGCTCTTTAAGTTCAGGATAATCTCCGTTACGTCTTCCTTCACACCGGGAATGGTGCTGAATTCATGAAGAACGCCGTCAAATTTGACCTGACTGACTGCCGCTCCGGGAAGGGAAGAGAGCATGATTCTGCGCAGCGAATTGCCCAGCGTCGTGCCATATCCTCTCTCCAGGGGTTCCACCACGAAGCGTCCGTAGGTTTTATCCGCGGAAATCTCGGCTATTTCAATATTGGGCTTTTCAAAATCTAACACGTTTTCACTCCTTCCGGCTATTGAGTTATCCCAGGATTACTTGGAATACAACTCTACGATCAGCATCTCGTCAACCGGAATGTCAATCATCTCACGCGTAGGATACTGATTGATCGTCACCTTCAGGTTTTCCAGATCGCTTTCCATCCAGGGGGTTACCGTGCGGCCTGCGGTCACTTCCACGATATCCTTGAAACGCTGAGAAGACTTCGCGTTTTCCTTGATTTCGATCACGTCACCGGGCTTAACCAGATAAGAAGGAATGTTCACGCATTTTCCGTTGACCAGCACGTTGCGGTGATCAACGATCTGGCGGGTCTCCATACGGGTCCGGCCCAGACCTGCGCGGAACAGCACATTATCCAGTCTGCTCTCCAGAAGGACCAGCAGGTTCTCACCGACCATGCCCTTCATCTGAGCGGCTTTTTCATAATAATTCCTGAAAGGCTTCTCTAATACACCGTAAATGAATTTGGCTTTCTGCTTCTCACGAAGCTGAAGTCCGTATTCGCTCGTTTTCTTGCCGGCTCTCTTGGAATTGCGTTTCGACTTTTTGTCGATTCCCAGATATACCGGATTTAAATCCAAAGACCTGCATCTTTTTAAAACAGGAACACGATTAACTGCCACTTTAGTCTACCTCCATCATACTCTTCTGCGTTTCGGCGGACGGCATCCGTTGTGAGGAACGGGTGTAACATCCTGAATGCTCAGAACTTCCAGCCCGGAAGCCTGAAGGGCACGAATTGCAGCTTCGCGGCCCGATCCGGGTCCTTTAACAAAAACGTCGACGGTTTTGAGGCCATGTACTAAAGCGGCTTTGGTAGCAGTTTCCGCTGCCATCTGAGCTGCATAAGGAGTCGATTTCCTTGAACCTCTGAAACCAAGGCCGCCGGCACTCGCCCAAGACAGAGCGTTACCCTGTGTGTCCGTTAAGGTAACGATCGTGTTATTGAAGGATGCCTGGATATGGGCCTGGCCACGTTCAACGTTTTTCTTGACACGCTTTTTTGTCACTTTTTTTGCTGACGCTTGCTTAGCCATTTAAAACTAACCTTCCCTTATGGGGTTCCTTTCTAAAAATAATGATTTGCGGAGAAGAATAATTACTTCTTCTTATTCGCTACAGTCTTCTTCGGGCCCTTACGAGTGCGCGCGTTGTTCTTGGTATTCTGACCGCGAACCGGCAGACCTCTTCTGTGGCGGATTCCACGGTAGCAGCCGATTTCCTGCAGACGCTTGATATTGAACGCGATCTCACGGCGGAGATCACCCTCTACCATCTGGGTGGTTTCAACGACCTTGCTGATGCGGGCGACTTCATCGTCCGTCAGGTCCTTCACCCGGGTATCAGGATTCACGTCGGCGTCCTTCAGAATACGGTTGGAACTCGTGCGTCCGATCCCATAGATATAGGTCAGAGCGATTTCCACGCGCTTTTCTCTCGGTAAGTCAACACCTGAAATACGAGCCATGTGTATTCTACCTCCTAATTATTTAACCCTGTCTCTGCTTATGCTTGGGGTTTTCACAAATGATGCGGATGCTGCCTTTGCGCTTAATGACTTTGCATTTCTCGCAAATAGGCTTTACGGAAGATCTCACTTTCATGGTCAATTCTCCTTTATTGCAGTTCCCGCGCTTTCAGAAAGCGCGACAAATAGTATAACACAGCAGCCGCGGCAGTGCAAGCACTTTTTTACTTATCCCGCCAGCTGATGCGTCCTTTACTCAGGTCATAAGGGGATAATTCCACCGTAACCTTATCACCGGGTAAGATGCGAATATAGTTCATGCGAAGCCGTCCGCTGATATGCGCTAAGACTTCGTGGCCGTTTTCCAACTCCACGCGGAACATGGCATTGGGCAGTTTTTCCAGCACCTTTCCTTCCATTGCGATGACGTCGGTTTTTGACATGCTTCTTATTATCTCCTTATTTTTTTGCCCTCTCCCGCAGCCGGAAGGGGCGGCTTGCCTTCCCCCGGATGCGGGGGAGAGTGGCTGCCTTTGGCAGCCGGGCGGGGCGATTTTTTACCTTCTCCCTCCCGGGAGGGTCAGAATCTCCGGTTCCCCGTTGGTGATCAGTATGGTGTTCTCATAATGGGAAGCGATGCTTCCGTCTGCGGTCCGGCAGGTCCAGCCGTCTTCCTCGGAGAAATTCACATCGCTGGTCCCGAGCGTGATCATGGGTTCCACCGCCAGGGTCATGCCTGCTTTCAGGCGAATGCCCCGGGAACGCTGACGGAAATTGGGGACAGCCGGATCCTCATGCAGATTTCTGCCGATCCCGTGACCGGTCAGATCTTCCACGATCCCGAAACCGTAAGGCTCCACATAATCCGCAATGGCATTGGAAATATCGTGCAGATGATTTCCCGCTACCGCCTGGCGGATACCGCGGAAGAAGGCTTCCTCCGTCACTTCCAGCAGCTGCTTTACCTTCGGATCCGCATTCCCCAGAATAATGCTCCGGGCCGCATCGGAATGGTAGCCTTTGTAAATCAGACCGCCGTCGATGCTGAGCAGGTCACCGTCCCGCAATACGGTCTTGTTTGAGGGGATGCCGTGCACCACCACATCATTGACCGAAAGGCAGAACGAACCGGGAAAGCCTTCATAATTCAGGAAATTCGGAGTACAGCCCTTCGAGCGGATCAGCTTATAACCCAGGTCGTTGACCTTCGCTGTCGTCCAGCCTATCCGGACACTGTCCAGAAGCTCGTCCAGTACTTCGCTTAAATACCGGCCGGCTATCCGCATCAGTTCGATTTCCCGTTCGGATTTAACCGTTACAGCCATTGTTTTCTCCCAACAGCGCGGTCAGTTCCGCCCGAACTTCTTCCAGCGGCTGGTCGGAATCGATAATCGCCTCTTTGCCGAGTTCCCGGTAATAGGCGACGATCGGTTCTGTCTGCTCGCGGTATACTTCCAGACGCTTTAAAACCGTTTCCGGCGCATCGTCTTTCCGCATGACCACCGCACCGCCGCAGCGGTCGCAGATACCTTCCACCTTCGGCGCCATGCCGTGAATGTTGTAGGTGGCCCCGCACCTTTCACAGACGCGGCGGCCGCTCATCCGGCGAATAATGGCTTCATCTTCGATCACGAAATGGATCGCGTAGTCGATTTCCTCTCCCTTTTCCGCCAGAGCTTTGGTCAGGGCCTCTGCCTGAAACAGGTTCCGGGGAAAACCGTCCAGAATGTAACCGTTTTCACAGTCGGGCGCCTCAAGGCGGTCCAGCACCAGATCCACCGTCAGGGAGTCGGGGACCAACAGGCCCTGTTCCATATAGGAACGGGCCTGCAGGCCTAAGGGTGTTCCGGCTTTCAGGTTGGCACGGAAGATATCACCCGTGGAAATATGGGGAATCTCATACTTATCAGACAGGAACTGGGCATGGGTACCTTTCCCCGCGCCAGGCGCGCCTAACAATACGATCTTCATATTCCCTCTCCTTTAATCATTCAAAAAGCCTTTATAGCTGCGAACCGTCATCATCGACTCGACCTGCTTTAAGGTTTCCAGAATGACACCCACGATAATGATCAGGGAGGTTCCGAAGAAGCAGAGGGAGCTGCCGACTCCGAAGAGACCGGTCAGGACGATGGGGATCACGGCCACGATGGCCAGTCCGACCACACCGATAAACACCATGTAGTTCAGGATCTTGTTCAGGTAATCGCTGGTAGGTTTGCCGGGACGAATACCGGGAACGAAGCCGCCCTGCTTCTTCATGTTGTTGGAGACCTCGGTCGGATTAAACGTAATGGAGGTGTAGAAGTAAGCGAACACCACCAGCAGGAACAGGTACAGCAGCAGGCCCACCGTGTAAATGGGTTCCTTCGGATTGCACCAGGAGTTCTGCGACAGGCCCTTGATAATGTGGCCGCCTACCGTGGTAGGGGAGGACACATTGATGCCGGCGAAGCTGGCGATCAGGGACGGAATCGAGAGCAGCGAGCTGGCAAAGATCACAGGGATAACACCGGCGGTGTTGACCTTGATAGGAATGTTGGAGGACTGTCCGCCCACCATCCGGCGGCCCTGCAGTTTCTTGGCGTACTGCACCGGCACGCGGCGCTCGCCGTCCTGCAGGTAAATGACGAAGACGACCAGGGCGAGGATCAGGGCCAGGATCAGCACAGCGCTGATGATTCCCAGCGTGACGCCTTTGTTCTTTACAAATGCACTGTAAAGCGTCGCAAAGTCGTTCGGCAGTCCGGACAGGATGTTCACCAACAGCAGGATCGAAATACCGTTGCCGATGCCCCTCTCCGTGATGCGCTCGCCGATCCACATCAGAGCGGCAGAGCCGGCCGTCATGATCAAGCCAACCAGGATCACGTTGTACCAGGTATACTTGGTCAGGTAGTTCTCACCGAAACCGATCGCCATCGAAACCGACTGAATCATCGCCAGAGCGACCGTCAGGTAGCGGGTGATCTTGTTGATGGTCTTCTTTCCTTCTTCGCCTTCCTTGGACAGCTCTTCCAGACGCGGGATCGCGATGGTCAGCAGCTGTACAATAATGGAGGATGTGATGTACGGGGAGATGTTCAGAGCGAAGATGGACATCGTCGTGAACGAACTGCCGGTAATCACGTTGAAGAAGTTGAAGCTGGAAGCGTTCATGGATTCAAACCATGACTTGACCCAGGCAGAGTTAATGCCGGGGGTCACGATCTGGCAGCCCAGCCGTACGATCAGGATCATCAGCAGCGTGAACAGGATCCGGCTGCGGATATCTTTGATCTTGAATGCATTCAGGATGTTTGCTAACATGATTTCCTCCCGAATTACTGAACTTCTACCGTTCCGCCCGCCGCTTCAATCTTGTTTTTGGCTCCTTCGCTGGCCGCCAGACCCTTCAGGGTGAACTTCTTGCTGACTTCACCGCTGCCCAGGATCTTGATACCGTCACGGGGATTCTTCACGAGGCCGGATTCAATGATCGCTTCTTCCGTAATGACTGCGCCGTCCTCAAAACGGGACTGAAGAGCGGCTACGTCAATTGCCACCAGTCTGCGGGAATTGACATTGGTGAAGCCGCGCTTGGGCAGACGGCGGAACAAAGGCATCTGGCCGCCTTCAAATCCGGGACGGGGGGCGCCGGAACGGGCCTTCTGGCCCTTGTGGCCCTTGCCAGCCGTCTTGCCGTTTCCGGAAGCATGGCCGCGGCCCCGTCTGTAGTCGTTGTGCGTAGAGCCTTCAGCAGGCTGTAAATTGGATAAATTCATCATTCAACCTCCTCTACCTGTACCAGGTGCCTCACATGCCACACCATGCCGCGGACAGCTTCGTTGTCCGGCAGTTCAACAGTGTGATGCAGCTTCTTCAGGCCAAGGGCTGCTACAGTCTGTCTGTGCTTGGGAATCGCACCGATAGGGGATTTCACCAGGGTAATCTTTAATGTCTTAGCCATGACTTTCCTCCTATCAACCTAAGATCTCATCCACGCTCTTGCCGCGCAGACGGGCGATCTCTTCGGGCGTGTACATGCTGGTCAGGCCATTGATGGCAGCCAGCACGACATTGTGCTTGTTGTTGGAACCCAGGGACTTGGTACGGATGTTCCGGATACCGGCTTTTTCCATCACCGCACGGGCGGGGCCGCCGGCGATAACACCGGTACCTTCGGGGGCTTTCTTCAGCATCACCGTAGCGCTGCCGAATTTGCCGATGAAGTCATGAGGAACAGAAGCGTTCTCATCCATAGGGATCTCTACGAGATGACGGGTCGCGGACTCTTTGGCCTTCCGGATGGCTTCCGGAACTTCC
>JAEEGL010943794.1_pt1 | contig 29726 bp, 22 predicted proteins | sample 9134231 | NCBI WGS metagenome assembly JAEEGL01 (sample SAMN16246548, study PRJNA631951) | gut metagenome | biome: gut microbiome; feature: rumen; material: fiber-attached | host: Bos | place: Iran: Karaj | collected 2018-10
CTGCAACAGAACTTATATTGTTTTATTACGAAAAAGTTAATTACAAACTAAAAAAGTTTGAAGCTAGATTTATTATTCGCTACTTTGACTAGAATTTATGCAATCGGTTTAATTAAAAATTCAACTTTAACCTTTGTTAACCAATTCCCTGCCGTTCCCTATGCCGCGGCTTGGCCGTGGCCCACCAGCAATTCCCTTCACCGTGATCATGTCTTGTCGCGGTTCCTTTCACATATTTCCTTAGCCATGTCGTTGAGTGCATGGCACTTGTCACGAGTGATTGTCAATCTCTCGTTGTGATGCTTCCATGGGGAAAGAAGCAATAAGCGCCCTTGTGCACAAGCGTCAAAAAAGCGGCCTCCAGGTTTGGCAAGTGGCGCAAAACCATTCTCACGAAGAACAATTACTGGAAATCCGTTCTCAAAAACTGCCCTCATAATTGTCTTCTCGCCTTTACTAATGCTTGGCGATACTGGAACTGCGCCATCTCGGGCTCTGCTAAGAAAACTTTGGCATGCTTCCTCGATTTGCTCATCACTCATGTTGCGGCTGCATTGCACCTGTAGCAGTTCAGGAGCATCAAGCAGGAATATATTTCCTTGAGCGGCAAAGGTAAAACCAGCAACATCTACATTCCTGCGCACACGAAACAAGTCGGGACTACTGCGCTTGAGCGCAAAACGTCGAGGGTTGTCATGAATGTAGTTATTGAAATTTTCAAGTTGGCCTTTCCTGTCAAGAATATGATCATTATAGCCATCTTCCCACAAAGCATTATGCCCACTAGCAATCGCCCCTTGCTGCTTCATGTTGCGAAACTCACGATTGCACGCCACTCTAAAACCATTGATAATAACACCCAAATGCACTGGGATTGGCTCGTTTACAAAGATGATGAAATGTAGATGGTCGGGCATGACCTGATAAGTCAAAATCTTGACCTGATTATAAAACTGGGGAATTTTGAGCAGAGCTTGTTGCACAGCTGTTCCTAGAGCACTCAAATGCATGGTGGCAGGCTGCGACTGACCATCGCCGACAATATGACCAAGCAGCGGTTGGTGTTCCTTAACAACCAGCGTTATCATGTAGATGCAACGCGACTTGTAGTCATGTCCTATGCGCCGGCGCTTCATCGAGGGCTTAGCCTCACCAGCCCACCGCTTCTTTTGTTGAAACTCTTCCCAATCCATATAACAAAGAAAAATAAAAAATTTAAAAAAGAGCCCCCGAGTGGACAACCACGGCGGAGCCGTGGTATAGAGGACAATGGTTGTGTGGTGGCGGCATGATGGTTGTGGTGTTACTGCCGTTCACAATGCCGCGGCTCGGCCGTGGCCCTATCCAAAGAGATACTGGAATGCCTCTTCCACCTTTGCGGCTTCTACAATCTTTATTTTCATGTCTTTTGTGCTCACTCCCTTTAGATTGTTACGTGGCACGATGATTGTGCTGAAGCCGAGCTTCTCGGCCTCGGCAATGCGCTGCTCAATTCGCGTGATTTGGCGCAGCTCACCACTCAAACCCACTTCGGCACTGAAGCACACTCCCTGCTGTATGGCGATATCTACATTGGATGATAGGATGGCGCAAATTACTGCCAAGTCGAGGGCCGGGTCATTGACTTTGAGTCCACCAGCTATATTGAGGAACACGTCTTTTTGGGCGAGTTTAAATCCCACACGCTTCTCAAGCACTGCAAGGAGCATGTTCATGCGTCGTGGGTCAAAGCCCGTTACTGAGCGCTGGGCGGTGCCATAGGCTGCTGTGCTCACTAGCGCCTGTACCTCGATTAGGAAGGGGCGTGCGCCATCAATGGTTACGCCAATGGCGGCTCCCGAGAGATCCTGATCCATCGCCGAGAGAAGCATCTCGCTAGGATTAGTGACCTCACGCAGTCCCGTCTCACGCATCTCATAAATTCCCATCTCACTAGTAGAACCAAAGCGGTTTTTGATGGAGCGCAGAATGCGGTACATATAATGGCTATCGCCCTCAAACTGCAACACGGCATCGACAATGTGCTCCAGCACTTTGGGGCCAGCTATAGTGCCTTCCTTGTTGATGTGACCAATGAGAATCACTGGAACTCCGCTAGTTTTAGCATAGCGCAAGAACGCAGCGGCGCACTCACGCACCTGGCTCACGCTGCCTGCCGCACTGTCGAGCTCATCGCTGGCGATGGTCTGAATAGAATCGATAATCACAAGATCGGGGGCACTCTCCTTGATGCTGGCAAAGATGCTCGAGAGCGATGTCTCGCAGATGATGTAGCACTCGCAGTCCTGGTCGCTACCAGCAATGCGGTCGGCACGCATACGCAGCTGCTGCGGGCTCTCCTCACCACTGACATAAAGAACCTTGCGCGAGCGGATGCGAAGCACGTTCTGCAGCACCAGCGTACTCTTGCCTATGCCAGGCTCGCCACCAATAAGCACGATACTTCCTGGCACGAGTCCGCCTCCCAACACGCGGTTGAGTTCACCACTAGGCAACTTGATGCGCGGCAACTGCTCTGCTTTGATATCGTTGATTTTCACTGGCACAGCGCTCTTGCGATGTCCATTGTCGTCGGCACCAAACAGAGTCCCTTTGCTTGACTTGGGCACTACCGGCTCTTCTATATAAGTGTTCCACTCTCCACATGAAGGGCACTTACCTATCCATTTAGGCGACTCCGCTCCACAGTTCTTGCAGAAATATGTAGTTTTAGTTGTTTTCTTTGCCATAGCGTTTGCTTTTATGCCACAAAGATAATGAAAAGATAGCAACAAACCAAAAAGTAAAAAAAATCACCACTATGCGTATTTTTTACGCAAAACTCTTGCAAAATAAAAAAATATTTTGTATTTTTGTCAAAAATATGGCGATGCCTGGACCAGAATAGAGTACATACAAGTAATTAAGACCATTAGACTATGTTAGGAGCAGTATTTGGAGATATTGTAGGGAGTGCCTACGAATGGCACAATGTGAAGACAAAGGATTTCCCATTGCAGAGGCAGGAAACCCGTTACACCGACGACAGTGTGATGACACTCGCTGTAGCAAAGTGGCTTCTTGAAGACCCATCGCACAGCGAGAGCCATCTCATAAAGTGCATGCAACTGCTGGGCCGAGAACATTTTAATGCAGGCTATGGCGGAAGATTCAGAGCGTGGCTGATGACTGATAATCCACAGCCCTATAATAGTTGGGGCAACGGCTCGGCTATGCGAGTGAGTCCTGTTGCCTTGTGTGCCACTTCCTTAGAGGAGGCATTGGAGCTAGCGAGAATTACAGCCAATGTAACCCATAACCATCCTGAGGGAGTGAAAGGGGCTATGGCTGTTGCCGAATGTGTTTATCGCTGCCTTGTGGCACCCGATGTTGACACAGCTAAACGAGACATTCGCGAAGTGATTCCTCAAAAGTATGGCTACAATCTCTCCAGGACACTTGATGAGATTCGCCCAAATTACCAGTTTTATGTAAGCTGTCAAGACAGTGTGCCCGAAGCCATCATTGCCTTCCTCGAGAGTGACTCTTTGGAGGACTGTGCACGTAATGCAATTTCAATAGGTGGTGACTCCGACACAATTGCTGCAATAGCATGTTCTATCTATGCAGTGAAAAACAATCTTGAAGATGAGACACTTGCCAAGGAATTTGAGCAATATCTTTCTCCAGACCTCCTTCGCATAATGGAAGACTTTGAGAAAATGGTAGGAAGTATTAAAGACAGGAGTAACGCACATCTACTTGATAAAAAGAACGCAAAAAACACATTACAAGACCGAATCAGAGGTTCGCTTATTGGTGGAGCCATTGGCGACGCTTTGGGTTACCCCGTAGAGTTTATTTACCCTTTTGAAGAGATACAGGCAAAATATGGTGAGCGCGGCATCACACGGCTCGACACAATGCAATTTTGGCTCGGCAGTGATAAACAAAGCGCTAAGGCTGTAGTCTCGGACGACACGCAGATGACACTTTTCACTGCCAATGGTCTGCTTAATGCCAAGCAACAGGGCATTGACATGAAGCGCGGCATTTGCCGCGCCTACGTCGAATGGTATCTCACCCAGACGGGAAAGAAATCGAGCAGTTTCAACGACTGCTGGATTAGCAGTGTGCCTGAGTTAAATGCGAAGCGAGCGCCAGGAACTACTTGTATGTCAGCATTAAATACTATTTATTATGGTGGTGAACCTCATAATAACAGCAAAGGCTGTGGTGGCGTAATGCGCATTGCGCCAATTCCTCTATATGCTGCTGTAGAGTCGCGCATGGATGTAACCGAAGCCGCCAGACTTGCCGGTGAAGCCGCCGAGATAACACATCAGCACCCACTCGGTTATATTCCTGCCGCATTGATGGCCCACGTTATCTATCGCCTTGCACTGGAGGAGCAACCCACCAAATCAAGCATGAAACAACATATACTTGACGGCATCGAGGCACTTGGGAAACTGTATCCCGAGAATCCCATCGAAGTTCAAGAGATGCAGACTTTGGTTAAACAAGCTATTGACTGCTCAGAGAATCAACTGCCCGACCTTGAGAATATCATCTCTCTTGGCGAAGGATGGGTTGGCGATGAGGCATTGGCTATTGCCCTATATTGCTGTCTGCGGCACTTCGACAGCTTTGAGGATGCCCTCATAGCATCAGTAAACCATGGTGGCGACAGTGACAGCACAGGTGCTGTGACAGGAAACATCCTTGGAGTTGCTGTAGGATATGATGCAATTCCACAGTTCTTCAAAGATGACTTAGAGATGCATGATTTAATACTACACATGGCCGATGACTTGTATCGTGGCGAAGTGACGTTAATGTAAGCCATAAAATGAAGAAAAAGACAGCCTCACTTTTTTTCATTTTTATCGCTTCATTCTTTGCACTTTAGAGAATAATCACTTATCTTTGTGAACGAAAAAAAATTATTAATTCAAGCAACTGAAAACTGTTAATTCTGAACTATTATGAAACTACGATTCACACTCATTATGCTAGCAGTGCTTGCTACTGCTTCTATGCTTAGCGCACAGAATAATAAGCGCATAGAACAAATTCGTCAGGCCTATGCCGACAGGTTGGAGATAATGCAGAATAAGCCCTATGACGGTCCATTTAACGAGATTGGTGTGGATGTTGCCCAGAACCTTCCCGGAACGGGACTGTATGAGCGTCACGATAAGTTCTATTTTACTCAGGAGCAGTACAGTGCCGATGGTTCAATGTGCAGTCTGCTATACTTCGTCACTAGCAAGGCGACCTATGTTCATGGCATGCACGGCTACTACTGGGAGTTCCTATGGGACGCAATGGAGGGAGACCCCATGTTTGCCCTGCTCGTGCGTGATGAAGGCGGCACAAAGAAGGAATATCGCTTCTATTTCGAAAACAACAAGGTTATCAAAACAGTTCCCGAATTCAAGCAGTGGCCCAAAGAGAAAAGCATGGAAACACTGCACCCTGACGTTATTGACAAGCCTGCCGATGTGCTGAAACTCATGAAAGAGAAGCAGGCCGAGTTCATGACGCTAATAAAGAAGTAAGAGATTAATCACCGAATCTTTTAACCATTTACCCGCAATAATATTTGGCGGGTCGGTGTTTTTTGCCTACCTTTGCCCCCGAAAATGATAACGAAACTATTAACTAAAAACTAAGAACTAAATACTTAGAACTTAAAAACTATAAAACAACTATGCCTATCATTTCACAACGCGGCATCGACATGCCCGCATCGCCAATTCGCAAGCTTGCCCCATTTGCTGTGGCAGCAAAGCAGAAAGGTATCAAAGTGTATCACCTCAACATCGGCCAGCCCGACATCGCCACTCCTCAAGAGGGTCTTGACGCTCTCAAGAACGTAGATCGCAAGGTACTCGAGTATTCGCCCTCACAGGGCTATCAGAGCTATCTCGACAAACTCGTGGGCTACTATGGCCGCTACGACATTAAGCTCGACGCCAGCAACATCATCGTTACCTGCGGTGGTAGCGAGGCGCTGCAGTTTGCCTTCTTGTCTTGCTTCAACCCTGGCGACGAACTCATCGTTCCCGAACCAGTGTATGCCAACTATATGGGCTTTGCCAACGAGATGGGCGTGAAGGTGCGCACCATCACCACCAAGATTGAGAACGGCTATGCTCTGCCAGGCATCGAGGAGTTTGAGAAGCTTATCACCGACCGCACACGTGCTAGCATGATTTGCAACCCCAACAACCCCACCGGCACACTTTACTCTGACGAGGAGCTCCTGCAACTTCGCGACTTGGTGAAGAAGCATGACCTCTACCTCATCAGCGACGAGGTTTACCGCGAGTTCCGTTACAACGACAAGCCTTACCTTAGCGCTTTGCACCTTGAGGGCATCGAGGATAATGCTATCGTCATTGACTCTGTATCTAAGCGTTACAGCGAGTGCGGTATCCGCATTGGAGCTTTCATCACCCGCAACAAAGAACTGCTTACTACAGTAATGAAGTTTGCTCAGGCTCGTTTGAGTCCCCCATTGATTGGTCAAGTTGTTGCCGAGGCTTCGCTCTCTGCACCACAGGCCTATCATCAGGGTGTTTATGACGAGTACATCGCTCGCCGCAACTGCCTCGTTGAAGGTTTGAACAAGATTCCTGGTGTTTTTGCACCAATGCCAATGGGAGCTTTCTATGCCATGGCAAAACTCCCCGTACAAGACTGCGACGATTTCTGCCGCTGGTGCCTTGAGGAGTTCAGTTATGAGGGTGAGACAGTGATGATGGCTCCAGCCACAGGTTTCTACGCCACTCCAGGTGCTGGCAAGAACGAAGTGCGCATGGCCTACGTACTCAAAATCGAAGACCTCAAGCGTGCCCTCATAGTTCTTGAGAAAGCCCTTGAAGCTTACAATGCACGATAAATAATCAACACATACACATAAATCGCCAGAACCACAAGGCTCTGGCGATTTTTTATCACATTTCGGGTTTTATTATGCCTGTGAATTTCTTCGACAGAAGTCGATATAACGGCAGTATCGACAAGAATTGTTATCCAGAGATTGCACAAAGGGGGTCTCAGAGTCGAATAGCGAAGCAATCTCTTTGTCCATCCTCTCCTTAAACTCACCGTTTATTTTGTGATAGTCGGCAAGTTGTGAACCATTATAGATTGCACCAGTCTGACTCATATCGCGCAATTTATAAATTACCGGCATAATGGCTTCATCGGTACCCTTTTCTAGCGCATAAGCGTTGCAATAGAGCATGAGCTGAAGAATCCCTTTGAAGTTATGGTCTTTAGTTGGGACGGCAAAGAGGTCATCAACACTAGTGAAGGCGGTGGTGTCTCCACCTGTCTTGTAATCGACGATTCGAAGCTTGCCATCAGGAAGACGGTCGATGCGGTCGGCAATATATTTAAAATTGAAATCCACACCGCCATAGTTGAGCGAGATGGTATGCTCACATTCACACTCCACAATGGTAAAAGCATTGTCATCGATATTGTTGAGCAGATTCATGTCGTAATTTAACACCGCCATGACATATTTCTTAATAGCGACACTCACTATTGCAGCCTCGCCAACCAGCGAGCCACTACTGCTGTTGCGCAGATACTTCTCGTTGACAAGCGTTTCGACTACTCTGTCGAGATCGCACTTGATGAATTTCTTTATATCTTTACACTTCACTGTGTGTTCGCCGTTGTGTGCCTCAGGTGGGTAATAGAGGTATTGCAAGGTGTCATGAACAATGGTTCCAAAAGTGCCAGCATCCATAAAGTCAACATCGTCGTCGCTGGCACGCAGGCACTCTATCTTATTAAAATAGAACATCAGCGGACAATTGACATACTCCTTAATGGTGCTAGCCGATAGTGTGCGTGTGCCTTTGCCTGTCATGAAGGTCTCTAGCTGCCTAAGAGCATAATCACGCTTAGGCATCTTAATGGTGACAGGGTCGGTAGTGGCGCTTGAGAGGGTGAACATGCGGCGTTTCACATTGCAGCCATACACCAACTCAAGTTGCGGCACATATCGAGTCACTTCACCGCTGCCCATAGCTTGGTCGCTGGTGTCATATACCATAATCAATCGCTTGGCATGGCCAATGAGTCGATAGAAGTTATAGTTCCACATCATCTCTTGGTCAGCCGATGTTGACATGGCATAATTGCGGCGCATGAAATCACTGATAAAGGAATTGCGGCGAGTCTTGCCAGGCATCATACCCTCGTTTGCCGAAAGGATAATGATATTCTCAAAGTCGAGGCAACGGGTCTCGAGCATTCCCATAATCTGCAGTCCTTGCAACGGCTCACCCTCAAAGGGGATAGAGAACGCTGCCTCCAAACGCTCAATGAGGTAATATACCGATGTCTCACAAGGAGGCACCTGATACCTGGTCAAAGCATCAATGAGCTGGTTGAGCACCTCAATATACTGGTTGAGGAAGGCTTCTTGCAAAGTCATGACAGGCTGCTCGGAACTTTCCTGCTCACTTTCATCTATATCCTTTGGAGAGGCCTTCATCATCTCGATTAAGGTATTACAGAAGTCAATATACTGTCTCAATAGCTTGTTCACACCATCGGCATCATTATCCTGGTCGATGGTGGTGAACAGCAATGCCAGCTTTGTAGTGGCAAAGGTGGACTGAGGCACGGCAAATAGTCCTTTCTCGGCTATAACACGTCGCAACTCTAGAGCTTCGTCGCCAAAATAGTTCTTGACAATGGGGTGCGAAAGCACGATTTTCACGTCACCACGGTAGAACGTCCACTCGCCGTCGGCATTGCGTCGTGCTTGACTGTGCATCTTGGCAACAATCCTCATGAGCGATGCTATATCGCTGGCGCTCAACGGATAGCCCATTGTCACATTCTTCTTGTCGATCTGAGGCGGCAAGGAGTTGAGCAATGGTACCAGCAAACCATCATCGGGGAGGATGAGAGCGGTGTTGATGGCATCAGAACTATTGAGCACACCATCATCAGTAAGTTTTTTAAGAAGATGATAGCAATACTTCGCCTGCCCCACATTAGATGGCACGCCCACCACCTCTATCTCAGGAAACTCAGTGATGTTCTCTATAATGAAGTCAATTGGCTCGGGAAACTCTTTCCTGAAGAATTTCACAAATCTAGAGCCATTGTTGATGTTCTCATCATTGGCAAACGCTGCCGATGCCAAATCCCAGAAGAATAGTGCCCTACCCTGCTGCTTCAAGCGCTTAAAGATTGCCAACTCACACGTTGTGAGCATATTGAATCCCACAAACACAAATTTCTCATTGCTCTTGAATTCCTTATTTTTCACAGCTTCAACCGCATCGCGATACATCTTGCCCATTGAACATAGACCGCGCGACTGAAGCTCTTTGTTGTAGTCCACATAGAGTTGATAGAGGCTCTGCCATAGCTTCAGATACTTGGCTTTCACACCGTCCTTGTCGGCGCCTTCTCCATCGTAATTTCGCCAGAAATCCTCACTATCAGCCGCAACACCTTCTAAGCTGAGGTTGAAGTAGTGGGAAACAATCTCCTGAAGGTCGCCATCAAGGTAGTTGGCCTGTATCTCGCGCTGCTCTTTCACGTTCTTGAAAAGCTTTTCGGGGTCAACGAGATACATGTCCACATCATTGAAATCATTAAGCACAACATTTCCCCAATAGACAAATTTGTCAAACTTATAGTCTTCGTTACCAGCGATTCGGGTATAGCATTTATAAAGCAAGAAAAGCGCCTCGACAGGTTTCACTGGCACATTGCCAGTGAGCGATGACAAGAAATCGGTGATAGTCATCACTTCGGGCATGAGATACACGCCGTTGCTAGCCAAGTCGAGTTCACGCTCCAAGAACTTGCAACTACGGTGGTTGGGCATCACGAAACAGTAATCGTGAATCGCAGGCTTAGCCTGAAAATATTGAGCAATTTGAGTTAAGAAGGACTTCATTATATAAGGTTATCGGTTTCCTTTTTTTAAAATCACTTTTTAATAAGAATTGTTATCCTCACTGCTATGTCGAAGAGGACTATTTTGGCATTGGCGTTGCCGCGAATGTCGCGGGCGGCGTCGCTGAAGAGCTTGAGCATGCGCTCAACATTCTCTTCGGTGATAAAGCGAGCGAAATTCTTGCTGAACTGCGACTCCTCCTGTGTCTCATAGTTGAGAGCACCTATGTGCAGATTGTAAATGTAGTTCTCACGCACCATGCGTGCGGCATAATTCAGGAAGCGCTGCGATTTCTCGCGCTTATAGTCGGCAATGTCTTCGCTCCATTCTTTCAAGCCCTGCATATCGCGCATGTAGGCCAGTCGCATAAGGGCGACAAACTGCTTGTGGAAGTCGTGAATCTCACTGCTGTGGTCCATGTTGCGCATGGCTAGCACCACGTTTCCGTCGGCAGGGGCGGCAATGGCAAGTGCCTCAGTAATGTCGATGCCATGAGTGCGCGCCAAGTGCTCTGCAATCTGCTGCGTCGATGGTTTGCGAAGCTCTATGCGCTGCGTGCGTGAATAGATAGTAGGCAGTATCGCTTTGGCATTGTCGGTGGTGAGCAGAAAGATGCTGTCGGGCTCGGGTTCCTCAATGAGCTTGAGGAGCTTATTGGAACATTCTTTATTCATCTTGTCGGCCTGCCACATGATGAGGACCTTATACTTAGCGGTGTAGGCGCTGAGACTCATTTTTCTCACTATGTTGTCGCTCTCGCTGGCATAGATGATGGGTTGAGCGTTCTCGTTACCTATTATCGAGAGCCATTGTTCATAGTCCTCGGCAATTACACCGCCCTCCACAAATTCTTTCCACTCTTTGCCAAAGTCCTCGCTAACAGGCTTCTCACCCTTCTTGGTGATGGGATAAGAGAAGAAAGTGTCGGCATGGTTCATCGACTGGTGCTGCAAGCACGCAGGGCACATTCCGCAAGAGTCACCATTGATGCGGTTGGTGCAGTGGATATACTGAGCGGTGGCCATTGCCAGTGCGAGTTTAGGCACTCCTGGCTCGCCATGGAAGAGCAACGCATGTGGAATGTGGTCACTATCGACCATGCGCCGCACCTGCTCTATTGCCTTTTCATTGCCTATTATATCGCTGAATCTCATTTAAATATAAAACCTTTTTATGTTTACATTGCAACTGAATCAGAATAGTATTCATCTTCGCTTGCCATACTGGGATAATAATTATTGGCGTCAATAGTTTTGTTAAGCTTCTCCACAAGCTTGTTGGCCTTGCGTTGCTCAGCATCGCTAAGGTCAGTGCTATAGAGGGCTGCTTTTGCCCATGTCAAGGCTTTTTCATAATCTTTCTTTTCCTCATAAAGAATCGCCAGCGGATAAAAAGCGCGAGCCGAGTCCATCTCGGCATATTCCTTTAGGAGCTTAAAATCGTCATTGTCGATGGCATATTCCAGCGATGTGTCATCGCTGTCTCTACCACCTTTGCTACTCTTACTACTGCCAGATGTTAATGCTATATATCCCCATGCAGCCAGGCCTAACACCAAAATCGTTGCCAGAGCGCTCAGAGCGATGATGAGTCCACGTTTTGACTTACGTTTTAGCTCACGGTTATAAGCATTATTGGGATAACTAGGATAATTTGGACGACTGTAATCTTGCTTCACGTAACCACCCGAAACTATACGTGTCTCGGAACCTGCATCGGGTGCTGGTTGTGGAGTAACATTGTTATGGCGCACGGTGGAATTCACACCCTGTGGAGATGACGCATTGGCAATGAAGCCATTCATAAACTGCCTGATTGTGGCAGGACGATTATTAAAGTCCTTGCTCATACCTCGCACTATATTGTCGATAGTCACCTTACTCGCACGCCCGTAAAGGTCGGCGGCAATGGTAGCGGCATTTACATCAAAAGCACTTTTGGGATCGCGACCAGTGAGCAGGAAGTAGCAGGTAGCACTCAAGGAATAGATGTCAAGACGAGGGTCAAATCGGGAAACCCCAGCAAACTGCTCCATGGGCGAATATCCTTGCGTCACACCCTTAGATGGGCGTGTGGTAGTGGGAGCGCCATCGCTAGTGAAATGTACCGAGATACCAAAATCTATGAGCACTGGCACGTCGGGTCCACCGTCGTCGCTCTGCCGCATGACTATGTTCTCGGGCTTGATGTCGAGGTGAAGCATGTGGTTGTCGTGCAAGCACTGGATAGCGCCAGCCACAGGAGTGATGATGCCAAGCATCGCCGCCTCGCCAAGGCCTCCACCATTGGCTTTCACCATCTTGCGCAAATCGCCACCCGACAGGTATTCCATCACGAAATAGGCGGTGTTGTTGGCCTCAAACACCTCGTTCACGCTCACGATGTTGCTGTTGATGCTGCATATGCGCTGCAATCGCTGTCCCTCGGCGATGAAGTCCTTGAGACACGCTTCCATCTCGTTCTTGGTAGTTGGTGAGTAGAGCATTTGTGTAGAACCCTCATTGCGCCAGCAACTCGATGGGAAGAATTCCTTGACGGCAAAGTGAGTGGTGACCGCAATATTTCCAGCCATGATTCGCGCCTTCACCTTATAGGTGATGCCAAATCCGCCCTGCCCAAGCACTTGCTCGATAGTATAGACATGCGACCCACCAGTGAGCTTAAAACCCACAGGCAACGCTTGTTCATATTTCTTTCCTTCTGCCATGGTAATATTTATTTGTTAATTATCAGCAAACAAGCAATAAAAAAGTGGTTTAAAGCGCAACTCCGCTATTAAACCACAAATTTACGACATTTTTCTGAAACGACACACTTTTCAATAACTAATTTTCAAGTCGGCTTAAACTCTCAGAACTTGGTATTGACGAGCATATTGATTAGTGAGTTATTTTCTTTTGTCTTCCTGAGTTTGTCGATGTGCTTATTGAGGTCTTCGCCTTCAGGAAGCTTAGCAATTCCTTTCTCGTAGAGGTTAGCGAGTTGCTTGGCGGCATCGGGGGTAAGAGCGTGCTGTGCCTCGGCAAGGAGGTAATACTTAGCGGCTTTCTCTACATCCATACCCACGCCAGTGCCCTTGAGGTATTTCTCGGCGAGACGACATTGCGCTGCGGCGCATCCACCGTCAGCCGCCTTGGTAAGCATCTCGATTGCACCTTTTTCGTCCCTCTTAACCCCATTGCCATTTTCCATGAGGAAAGCCAGATAGTAGCAAGCAAGCGGACTTTCTTTGCTTATTTTTTCAAACATCTTGGCAGCCTTCTTCATGTCGCGTTTCTTGTAGTTCTTGTTAGTGAGCACAACGCCTTGCATTGTAGTTCCATCGGCAACCTGAGCCTTCTCCATCGCCTTGAACTGGTCCATTGCGACATCATATTTACTTGTGATGTTATATTCATATAGACCCCTGAGGTAGCTATAGAACGGGTCGTTACGGCCTTTGAGCTCGGCGATAAGTTTGCCATATTCGTCAGCCTTATTAGCCGAAGCCGTGAGCGCCATCCATTGTGCCGCTAGGGGATAGTTCTTATTGAAGCCTTCACCCAACCGATAACAGTTGGCAAGAATCCACATTGCCTTGTTGTTTCCCTTCTCAGCGGCAACCTTTATCATCTGCGCCCCCTTCTCTTTGTCGCGAGTTACGCCGTTGCCATAGAAGTAACTCTCACCCAGCTTCAGGTTAGCCGCCACATGACCTTCGTTGGCCGCCATCATCAGATATCTCATTCCCTCTTTCTTATCTTGCTCAACGCCCACTTCTCCATCATAGAGCATAAGTCCACAAAAGTAAGCTGCCCTAATGTCGCCCTGGTCGGCGGCTTTCTTGAAGTACTTGAACGACTCAGCACGCTTGTCGTTGTTATAGAGGTAAAGCCCCACAGGCATATAGCTTTCCTTATCGCCAGCATCGGCAGCAAGTTGTTGATATTCTGCCGCCTTGTCGGTGTTGCGTTTCACACCTACACCCTTATCGTAACACTCCTGCATGAATTTGCAAGCAAAGAGGTCGCCGCCCTTTGCCATCTCGTCAAAAGTTTCCACCATCCCTTTATAACCATCTCTCGTGGCAATCAAGAAAAGCTTCATTGCACGATCATGGTCTTTTTCCACACCCTCGCCATTGTAATAGAGCAGGCCGAGCCATCCTTTGGCTTCGGTACTATATTGTGCAGCCTCGGGAGTATCGGTCTCGGCGGCATCAAGGAACCACTTAGCGGCAGTTTTAAAGTTTTTCTCAGCGCCTTCCAAGCCACCATAATAGGCCTTGCCAAGCAAGAGCATTGCATGGGCATCGCCATTAGCTGCACGCTCGCGCAACATATCAAGAGAACTCTTTTCGGCAACTGTCTCGATTTTATTGTTGGTATTTGATTTCTGTTTCTGCGCACTGGCAGCAGTAAAAGTAAGTGCCAGCACAAGAGTCAAAATAAAAAAGGTATATCGTCTCATAATAATAGATTTTGAGATTTTTAAGTTTCTCATTTATTATCGTCAGCTTTAACAAAAGAGATAATTGTCTTACCCATGCCTATTGTGTCGCCATAATTGAGTTGAACAACATTTTCATGGTTCACCACCCGGCCATTGACATAAACATTATTCAATGAGCGAAGCACTCTCAGCTCATAGGTGTAATCATTAAGGTCGGGCCTACACACTGCATTTATTTCGACCGACTGACGGCTCATCTCATCATCGCCTTGAATCATTACGTTAGAAGGAAGTTCAGGATCATAGCGACCTATGGTGTTGCGACCACGCTTAAGACGATAAGTCTCGGTTCGACCAGCCTTCCAGCAAAGCATGCCCTTTGGGTCGGTAAAGGTAACCAAAGGAGATGCCGGAGGTGTTGGGGCAATTGGGTGAGGCGGAGGAGCAGCACCCACATTTTGATAAGGAATGGGAGGAGGAGTAACACCAGACACTGCGGGTGGCACCACAGGAGGCCGCACAGGAGGGGCTGGCATTGGTGGAGGCATGGCATGACCTCTCGAACGTCCTCCACCGCCAAACCCTCCAGGGTTCAGCATCACAGTGTGTGGTCCATCATCTTCATCCTGATTTTGCACCGGTGCAGGTGGCGGAGTGTTCCTAACCATTGCAGCAGGAGGCGACACCTCACCCTGCGACTGGTACAGCACCTGGGTGCCGCATTTTGAACATTTGACTTTAATCAACTTGCCAGCGACTCGAGGCATAATCACGATATTCTTGCTGCATCCGGGACACTCGAAGCGGTATTGCGTGTTTACTGCAGCCTTCTCCATGATTTGGTAATGTGCTTTGCCTGGAGGCACTATGGCTGCTCCCAGCACAGGGATATCAACATAAGAAGCCGACTTAACTACAGCAGGATTGGGAGCGGCCATCTTATGTTTCAAATCCTCAGGCAAGTCATGCGATATGACCCTGTCGTCTAGGGCATCCGACTTGAGCACCTTGCGCTCGGCAGATGCTTTAACCTCAAACGACACCTTGTTCTGACAATGTGTGCAAGCAAATTTGTATCTACCTGGCTTTGACGGCATTCTCACCCTCAAAGCCTTTCCACAGTTGCCACACACAACGGTCTCAACTCTGGACTGTGCAGGATTATTATTGTTTTCTTGGTCCATTCTTTATCATTTTGAGATTATGGATAGAGGTTAAATCCTCCCAACTATGAACTATGAACTGTGAACTATGAACTGTGAACTTTGAACTAAGAACTATGAACTGTGAACTTTGAACTGTGAACTATGAACTATGAACTAAAAACTACACCATGTCCATGCCATCGTCATAGATGTCGGCCTCCATTTCCATAGAGTTGTCATAGGAGTCTTCGGCGATGTAGGTTGTGTTATCGGCAACCAACTCATTGCTGTTGTCAACAAACTCTACAGGATCCTCGTTAACCTCGGCAGTAGCGTCCTCTCCAAGGTATTGTTCGAGCTCATTGTCATCGATAATCACCTCCTCATCGGCCATAGCATACTGGTCATTGTTGACGTCACCAGTGCTGGCATCCATTATGAGGTCATCATCTTCCATAATGATGTCATCATCGTTCATGGCTATGTCATCACCACCAACAATATCGCCAGGATCGTCTATGATAATATCATCGTCGCCAACAATGCCGTCGGTCTCGTCGTCCATAATGATATCATCATCGTTCATGGCAGTATCGTCATCATAGATGCTTCCTTCACCACCTTCATCATCCCTATCGGGGAGATCGCGTTGAGCCACCAGCTCACCGTCGTCGGTAACAATAATGTCCTGATCGATGTCGTCGTTATCGGCAAAGATTCTGTCCTCCGAGCCCGGGGCGATATATCCGCCTTCGGTGTCGATGATTGCCTCGAGATCGCCACGAGTGAAAGCAAACTGTTCATTGATAGACATTCTCTCACCGCTATTGGGGTTCATTGCCACATCATATATGCCTGACCCTGGCTCTCCCTCAGTAATAAGCACATATCCACCGTTACCATCTTCAAAGAGCATACCGGTCACCTCATTACCATCTTGATCGGCTATAGTGCGCCATCCCACTGGCGTCCATTCGTCTTGCTTCACGTCAACATCTATTTGGTCACGCTCAATGATTGTGTCGGTGCGATCATCTATATCACCACCGTCGTCATCGTCACGACCTTGCGGGTTGCGTGGTCCTCTGCGGTCATCATCATCGTCGCGGCGGCCAGGGCGACCAGGACGTCCCGGACGAGCATCGTCGTCATCGTCACGAGGGTCACGACGGTCGCGCGGATCGCGTCGGTCGCGTCGGAGCTCATCATCATCGCGAGGTTCGCGTTGTTCCTCGGGCTTTTCTTTATCCTCTTTCAGTAGGTCTTTGTCGTCATCATAGTAACCATCATCTTCGTTGCCTTCCTCATTGCCATTCTCATTCTCCACCTCTTCTTCGTCATCATCGTCGAGGTCGTAGTGCTTCTTATTGAGCGCATCGCTAATCACTGTAGCACCTGCTGCGGCTCCACCCGCGGCTCCTGCAATTCCCACACCTACTGCGGCACCCACTGCTGCACCTTTTGAGACTTTTTTCTTTTCTTCTTCGCTCTCCATATTGGGAAGTGGTGGAGGCGTGTTATTTTTTATAGTATCCATAATAATATTTTTACGTGTTTTGCCACATCATGAGTGTGACACAGTTAATAATTACATGACTAAGTTAATAGGCCACTTCAAAATCAAGTTACCACTTAGAGATAACGGTGTCGTGCTCACTAGAGGGGCCTATGAGCTGAGGATGCTGCACCATCTCGGGGTCTTCACTCTCCATGCGCATGGTAACCTCATTATAGACATACTTGAACAGCTCAATTATGGTGATTTTGCGGTCGTTATCGCGGTCGGCCTGTCCACGGAATCCCTTGATGAGAGCGTTACCAAACACCGAGTGCCGTACTGGTGTCGATTCACGGTTGATGATGCTCTTGGAAGTCTCATTAGGACGACTCGACACCATGAAGGTGATGCCACTCTTCACCGCATCATCGCTCCAGTTAGGATCAGAAGTGAGTCCATTTTGCTTGCTGATACTTCCTGAGAAGCAAGCCATGACAAAAACATAAACATGTTTTGTCTTGCTCTTGGAGAGGATGTCGATAATCTCCTTGTAATAAACCGCGCCACCGCCGTAGGTGAGCAGAAAGCCATCCTCGCTGCCGTGAGTGGCGAAGAAGAGCACAATGCGGTCGTTGGGGCTCTTAGCAGCAGCCACCACGTTCTTCACGCGCTTTAGGATATTCTCGCGGGTTGCATACTGGTTAACTATCACGCTACCTTTGTAACCTTGCTTCACTAAGGCCTTTTTGAAATCTATGGCATCATATTGCGCCGAGGAGATATCCTCTGCACCAGGAGTGTTGCACTTCGACAATCCCATGCAGAAACAATAGTTCTTAGCGGCAACATTTCCACTGCCCAATAAAATGGCTAATGCCATAAATAATATCACTGATAATTTTTTCATATCTATCTAGTTTTTATTGTTATCTAATATAGTGTGTCTCAGTGGCTGAGTGTTATTCTTTTGGCGCCACAGCCTTGTAGGCAATGGTAGTGCCGCATTTCTCACATTTCGTCCTAAGCACCTTGCCAGCCTCGGCGGGGATGATCGAAATCTTGTTGTTGCAATCGGGGCACGTCACCTTGTAGGGATGCCCCACAATGCCGCGCTTCTTGATTACATAGAACTTGTCTTTTACCTTCTCGGCAGGTCCCAGCTCTGGCACTATAAGGCGTGGGGCAATCACTGTCTTGGCTGGAGCCTCTTCTTTAGTAACCACAAACCTCACCATTTCTTTGCAGTGCGGGCAACACACCTTGTAGCGCCCTGCCATCGCTATTTTCACTTTAAAGGTCTTTCCGCAAGAGTTGCATTGTCTCTTGAGAATTGTAATTTCATTTTTGTTCATTTCTATTATATTTTAATTGTTAGTATATAATGAAATCAAAACGGTGTTCCACAAATCGCCCGCGTCACATCAAGGGAAAGATGTCTTTGGCAATTTATAGAACACCCGTCGCTATTTTTTTACACCATCATGGTATCGTCGATGGGTTCATCAAGCAAATCATCATCGTGGTAGAGATCTTCATCGGCCAAAGGCTCATCGAGTTCGGGAGGATTGTCATAATCCCCCGAATCCTCGCCTTCATCGTTGATTGCGACCTCATCACCTTCGAGAACATCCTCTTCATCAGCAGGATAGACATCGGCCTCTTCATCAGGATAGAGATCTTCATCGGCTAAATCCTCGTCAAGAATCACATCATCCTCGTCAAGAATTATCTCGTCATCATCAAGAATCACATCGTCTTCGTCAAGATTCACGTCATCATCGTCAACAATGACATCATCGTCGTCAATAACTATTTCGTCCTCATCTGTGAGGTCCTCATCTGTGAGGTCCTCATCTGTGAGGTCTTCATCTGAGAGGTCTTCATCTATGAGGTCCTCATCATCGCCGAGGTCTTCACTGTCTCCATCGTCATCAATATCATCCATGTCGGTTGGCATATCGGGTTCAACGAGGTCATCATCTGCTTCGATATAGGGATTTGGTATCACGTTCTCAAGTTCCTCTCGTGTATAGAAATCATCGACATGTATAATGCCATAAGGCTCTTGAGTCATGTCTATGACAGTGTCGTATATACCTGAACCTGGCTGGCTCTCGGCCAATGCATACATGGCGCCTCCCGATTCTTTATCGCCCATGAGGAAGAAATAAATGTCGTTGCCATCCTCATCGACCTCGGCATACCATCCTAGTGGCTCTAATTCAGAAGCATCGCCTCCCTCAGGAAGACCAGGCTCCTGATCCCGCTGAATGTGATGAACATGATGGTGCACATGATGCTCAACGTGTTCAACTTGCTCTGTGTTTTCCTCGGTTTTTTCTTGAGAGATTTCATCGGTAGGATTTTCTACATCCTCGATGTCGTCGTCATCGTCGTCAAGGTCATAGTGCTTCTTACTGAACACTTTGTCGAGCATGACTCCAACGCCAGCTCCTGCTGCCGTTGCTGCCCCCACGCCGAGACCTATTGCTAAACCACTCAACCTCTTACCACTTTTCATTGCTGCTGGTGCTAAATTTGCTTTTTTAGTTTCCATATAATTTTTGTTTTGTGCCTCACATGTGAGGCTTAGTTTATATTCTCTTGGTTCTATCACTTTTGGCATCTGCCGCATTTCAGGTTCTCAATCTCATCGCTTGAAAGTTTGCGGTCACACTCAGGGTTGGGACACTGGCTGAACAGCTTGCGCTTCTTGATGATTTTAGACCTTTTACCCTGGGCATCATAAAACGTAGTAGCACCCATAGTCAAGAGCGAGAGGCCACGATAAACATGAAACATCATTCCTGTGGATTTAGGATCGGCTAATTGCCAAAACACTGTGCCAATAGTGAAAACAAGCATCACAATGAAAATACTAAGCCGTACCCATTTCGCGCGCTTTGTCACATTTTCCTCTTCCTGGTCAAACTCCAGTTTCTTGTTGCGCATGTAGAGATGCTCGTCAACGTAGTCGCCGGGGTTGGTGAGCTGTTTAGCATAGAAACAGCAGCCTGCAGAATTGTCGGCGCCGAGGACTATAAACGACATCTCTGAGATCTGCATTCCCTGAGGTCCCACTCTCATTAATTCGCCTGTCGTCTCATTGCGTACAAAGGTGCCGTTAGTAGAGTTGCAATCAGCAAGAATCCAGCGACCGTAATCGTCAATCGTTACTGTAGCATGAACTTTGCTGACTCCAATTCCATTGATTTTAAAAGGCTGATCGCCCGACTTCCCTAAGGTTATAGTTTTCATTTATGAGATATTTATGTTTTAATTATCGCTATTGTGTAATGGTTTTCTAATGCAGAACTTTCTTGAGCATATCATGAGAGTAGCATCAAAAAGCAAAAATGCACCATTTTTTCAAAAACTCCACAAATTTAATGATAATATTTTAAATATTAAATATAAATATATAAAAAATTGAAATGAGCAGGCATAAACCTACCCATTTTAGAATTGTGAAAAGCAGAAGGTGGAAAGTGAAAGGGAAATCGTTCTTCGTTGTTCGTTTATAGGGGATTGGAGGACATGAATGGCTCTTCGCTTTTACCTCTCTCCATATTTCACGTCCCACAGAAACAGCGCATGAGCGGGCATTGAGGTGCCAGCAGCGCAACGGTCTTTCTTCTCGATGATGCGACAAAAGTCCTCAACCGTGATTTTGTGGTTCCCCACATCAACGAGCGTGCCCACGATGGCACGCACCATGTTACGCAAGAAGCGGTCGGCGGTGATGGTAAACACCCACTGCTCCACATTGACATCAAGCGGGGCCTCGACGCGAGACCAATGCGCCTCGGTGATGTGGCAGATGTTGGTCTTCACATCGGTGTGGAGTTTGCTGAACGAGGTAAAATCTTCATAGTCCATAAGGTGCTGTGCCGCCTCATTCATAAGTCCAAAATCAAGGCGAGGGTTGCACTGCCAGCTCTGCGAGCGAAGCAGCGGCGACTTGCCCGTGTGGGCGAAGTATTTATAAGTGCGACTAGTGGCATCGAAACGCGCATGGGCAGTATCTGACACCTCAATCACCTCGTGGATGGCAATATCTTGTGGCAAGATGCCATTAAGGCTTCGCACCAGCAACTGAGGATTGGCGATGGGCTGCTCGGTGTCGAAGTGGGCATACATGGTGGTGGCGTTCACTCCAGCGTCGGTGCGTCCTGCACCAGTGATGGGCGTTTCGTGGCGCAGCACCATGGCCAACGCCTTCTCTATGGTCTCCTGCACGCTCACATCGTTAGGCTGAATCTGCCACCCGTGATAGGCTGCCCCCTGAAATGATATTTTGAGAAAATAACGCATAAATTAAGGCCTTAGCATAAACATCAGGGGATAATGAAGACGTTGTGCCCAATAGATTTCCATGTGTTGATGACCTTCAAAAACAAGGCTCTCAAAATGGTCGCTGTCCCAGCCAAGGCCCATTATCATCTTGTCCAAGGAATACTGAGATGCGCTATAGGTGCCGTCAAGCTCTACATCACCTCGGTCCATGTAGATAAGGCTAGTATTGGGAGCTGGCAGCTTAGATTTCACATAGTTGCGGAAACCAGTCGCCCACGCCTCGCTGTTGTATTTGGGATTATAGAAATTCATAGACGAGTGGGTTGACATGCACACCGCGCCGCCAAACACCTGTGGATACTCACAAAGGGCATACATCGAGATTAATCCGCCCATGCTCGACCCCATCACGAAAGTGTGCTCACGTGTGGTCAACGGTTTGTAACGAAGATCGATAAAGGGCTTCACCTCCTCAACGAGGAAGCGTAGATAATCGTCGCCCTTATAGACGCTCACATCAACATCGGCACGCAGGTCTTCGGGCACATACTCATAGCACTTAGTTGGGAAATAGTCGTTGAGGCGGTTTTTGCTATTATCAACGCCCACCACGATGCATCGCCTTATCTTGCCCTCGGCGATGAGGCGTCCCATCACCTCATCGACCTTCCACTCTTGCTTGTTCCATGTGGTAGTGGCGTCGAAGAGCATCTGCCCGTCGTGCATATATAGCACATCGCACGGCTCGCCCACGACATAACCGTCGGGAAGCCATACTGTGACGTTGCGCGCCTCTATATATTGTGACTTAAACTGTGGGAAAAACTCCAGGCGTCCCGAGCTTACTTGCTGCTGCGCCTCGGCAGGTTCCTGTGCCAACATTGGCATGGTGCTGCACAATACTGCCAGCACTATCAACATAATTTTAATTTTCATAGCATTTTCATATTTTTGGATAAATTAGGCTGCACCTCGGAAAAACATAAATAAATTTTGTTTTTCTCTCGGTTTGCACTAATTTTGTTGCAAAAATAATAAAAATATCATTGATTTCTATTATATTTGCACAAAATATGCTTTAAGGGTATGGCAAAGGCCAATTACTTCACCATTATCTAAAGAATATTGTCTAACAAACTAAAATAGCGTAACATGAAAAAAAATCGTTTATTCTGGATTTTGATGCTGGCTGTTCTTGTCCCAGCACTTGTATTGAGTGCTTGCGAGAAAAAGAAAAAGTACCACTACGACGATGAGGAAGAGGACGAGAGCACTGAGCAAGTGGAGAGTGGCGACTCCGACAGCAAGAAAGAGAAGAAGCTAATCTTTGGTGAGTATAAACTTGACAAAGAAAGTTTTGAAGCATTCTTCGGAGAAGACATCGAGAAATCGGCTAAAGAGCAAGGTGCCACCCTCGACATCTTGACAAGCTTCAACTTCAACGATGATGACGCTCTCGACGTGCAGATGGTTTATAATGCATCGATCTACTTCAAAGAAATTCGCAACACCTTGAAGTTAAACATGATAATTGGAGCAACAGGAAAATGGCATCACGACCAGGAAAACAAGCAGCTCACAATCTCTATCGATGACCTAAAAATCAACGATGCGAATTTCTCATTTGCCAAAGAAGATGCCACCACCAAAGAAATCAGAAGACAGCTCGGTGGCGACCAAGGCTTCAAGAATCAAATGATGAAAGAGATGGACATCGATGCCGAAATGGAGAAAGTGAAAAAGACACAAGTCTTTACTGTGACACGACTCCAACCCGACGGCTTCACCATCAAACCACTTGACAGCGAGAAGAGAGTGAAATTTGAGAAAGTTGACGTTGACTACGAGCAATAATCGCAACGACACATCATCACACAAAATCACCCCGAAGAGCACTTTTGCCTTTGGGGTAATTTTTATTTATTAGTAATATCTGGGAAACATGGGACAAACGCTCCCTCTAAAGTGACATTCGGCGATTAAAAACCTATAATCTCCGAAAATTTTCGGAGATTAATTCGCCTATTCTCCGAATTTTTTCGGCGAATAATTTGGTTTTTCTCCGAAAACTTACTAATTTTGCCCCAAAACAAGAAACTATGCGCTATATCCACGATCACAAAAATTGGTGGCAGTTTCGCTACGACAGCCAGCAAATAATGAACAAATTAGGACAATCTCGTGCCAAGCAGGGACAGGTTATGGGAAGAATGTTGTCTTTGGGGTTTGATTCCCAAGATGAGGCAATGCTCTCAAATATGTCGCTCGAATTAGTACGCTCTTCCGAAATTGAGGGCGAGAAGCTTAATCTTGAGGAAGTTCGCTCTTCTATTGCTCGCAGATTGGGCATCGAGACGGCAGGACTTGTACCTGTTTCCCGCTACGTTGACGGTGTTGTGGAAATGCAATTAGATGCAACTCAAAATTATGATAAACCACTATCCAACGAGCGGCTTTTCGGATGGCATAATGTGTTGTTCCCTACAGGAATGAGCGGACTATATCGCATAGATGTGGGCAAATACCGTTCTGGTGATATGCAAGTGGTGTCGGGGGCGATGGGCAAGGAAAAAGTTCATTATCAGGCACCATCTCCTCATCGTGTGCCTGCCGAGATGGATCGGTTTATAACTTGGGTAAACGAGGAGGAGAATATTGATGCTGTGCTCAAAGCAGCAATAGCTCACTTATGGTTTGTATCTATACACCCTTTTGATGACGGCAATGGAAGAATAGCAAGAGCCTTGACCGATATGCTCCTCGCTCGTTCCGAGAATTGCAGTAAAAGGTTTTACAGCATATCTTCCGAAATAAAAGTGTTGCAAAAGGAGTATTACGAAGTGTTGGAACACACGCAGCATGGAAATGGCGATATAACCCAGTGGTTATTATGGTTTTTAGAATGCTTTGAAAAAGCGCTGCAATCAACTGAAGAAACTTTGTCATCGGTAATGCGCAAAGCCGCATTTTGGGAACGCCACCGTGACGCGGTTATCAACGAAAGGCAACGCAAGCTATTGAATATGCAGTTCGACGGTTTCTTTGGCAAACTAACCAGCAGCAAATGGGCAAAAATAGCCAAATGCTCATCCGATACCGCTCTAAATGATATTAATGACCTTATCGCTAAGGGTATTCTTAGAAAATCAAACGAAAGAGGCCGCAGCACAAACTACATCTTAGCAGATAGCTTGGCAGAGGATTAGTCAAAACACATTTTTCCACCGCAAGAATAAAGAAAAACACTACCTTTGTAGCATGGCAGGAATAATCATCTTAAGTATCATATCGGCAATATTGATAGCAGTTAGCGCAATCATTCTATCGGGCAAGGGCGACAACCTCATCGCTGGCTACAAAACAGCAGGTGAGAAAGTTCAAAAGCAATACGACATCAAGCGACTTAGAATTGTTATTGCTCTTATGTGTTTATTGCCTATGCTTCTTTTCTAGATTCCATTCATAACTGACAATATTATTGTTGCCATATTGTGTTGCCCATTCCTGTGCATCTTAATCTTTTTATTCGGAATGATAGCTATAAACACCTGGTGCAAAAAGAAATAGGTTCTCTTTGAAAGATACACAGCAAGCAAACTAGCCATAGGCACAAATGAAAAACGGTTGCGACATTCGTCACAACCATTTCTCTACTTTGCGCGGAGAGGACAAGATTCGAACTTGCGGTAGAGTTACCCCTACGGCAGTTTAGCAAACTGCTGGTTTCAGCCACTCACCCACCTCTCCAGTGCTAAGTGCTGATGCGATTAGCGAGTGCAAAGGTAGGTCAATTTTTGGAACTGACAAAGGATTTTTCAAAAAAAATGCTTTTATGTGCGATTTTCTCTCGTTTTTTGCGCTTCAGCGGGGGCTGAGATGCATTTTTCGGGAGGTGTAATGGGTGTGGTATCGGCTTTTTTTGTACTTTTGCAGACGTTGCATGTGGGTACCAGCCGCTGTGCAACGCAAACTTTAAAATCATTGATGCTATGAAGATAGGAAAACGAGAAATAAGTGCGTGGAAGGTCATCGCCGCCGTGGTGGCCGTTTTGATAACCCTCGTTGTCGCCGTGGCCTGGCCTTACGCCATCAGCGGCTCGGCCAGCGAGGGCACGATAAAGATTAAGCGCGGCACGTCGACCACGGCTGTGTGCGACTCGCTGCAGCAGGTGGATGTGACGCTGGGCAAGCGCGTGGCCACTCTGCTGGGGTTGCTGGGCGTCGACATGAGCGACTACCAGGGCGCTTACCGCGTGAACAAAGGCGACACGCCGCTGCTGGTGGCCCGCCGGCTGCGCAACGGGCAGACGTCGCCCATACGCTTCACCTTTAATAATGTGCGCACACGCGACCAGTGGGCCAAGCGCGTGGGTGACAAATTCCTGATGAGCAGCGACGAGATGCTGGCGGCGCTCAACGACACGGCTGTGTGCGCCAAGTATGGCTTCAGCGTCGACGAAATCACCGCCATGCTTCAGCCCGACACCTACGAACTGGCCTGGGACCTGACGCCGGAGCAACTGCTCGACAAGATGCACGGCTACTACGAGAAGTTCTGGACTGCCGAGCGCGTCGACAAAGCCAAGTCGCTTGGGCTGACACCGGCACAAGTGGCCACGGTGGCGTCGATTGTCGAGGAGGAGACCACGCAGGCCGACGAGCGCGACAAGGTGGCGCGCCTGTACCTGAACCGCATCGCCGCCGGCATGCCTCTGCAGGCCGACCCCACGGTGAAGTTTGCCCTGGGCGACTTCAGCATCAAGCGCATCACGATAGCCATGACGCGCACGCAGTCGCCCTACAACACCTATGTGAACCCCGGCTTGCCTCCCGGCCCCATCCGTCTGCCCGAGAAGGCCACGCTCGACGCTGTGCTTAACGCTCCGCAGCACGACTATCTCTACATGTGCGCCAAGGAGGACCTGAGCGAGTACCACAACTTTGCTCACGACTACGCCACCCACCTCGAGAACGCCCGCCGCTATCAGGCCGAACTCGACCGCCGCGGCATCAAATAATTTTGACTTTAAGGACGATTAAGGGCTTTAAGGATTTCGTTCCTTAAAGCCCTTAATCGTGTGGTGAGAGGTGGTGGTTACGGCTGGGCTGGCGGCTCGGGGACCCAGACGTAGGCGCCGAGGTCGATGCCCTCGCGGGCGAAGCGGTCCTGGCCGTAGCGGTCGTAGCGCGCGCTTGCCGGGCAGTAGTCGCGGTTTCCGGCGGCAATAGCGTCGCTGCCGTCGTGCAGACGGTAGTCGAAGAGGTAGTCTTCGCGCACGGTGTAGAACTTGGGATCACCCTTCCAGCGGATGTTCAGGAAGTTGGCGTCGTCGGTGCCGTCGGCCTTGAGCAGGCAGTTGCGCAGATAGATATTCGACGAGGTGAGGTCGCCAAAGTTGATGTCGCTGGTATTGCCATAGATGATGCAGTTGTCGAGGTAGCACACGAGCGGCGACACACTTTGGTCGGCGTCCTCGATCCACACATTCAGGATGGGGTCGCTAAGCGCCTTGAAGAGGTAGAAGTTTGCCAGCGTGCAGTTGATGAGATGCACCTTTCCGCCGATAAACGTGGCCACTCCGCCGCCGCAGTCGCTAAACTCGGTGCCCTCGGCGTCGATCCATGCGCCCCACCCCGTCAGCAGGGCGTCGGTGGCGTTGTGAATCACGCAGTTAAACATGTGCAGCGTGCGCTGCGACACATCGTTGCTGCTGGCCTGCACGCCCAGTTCTGAACTGCGCACCTGCACGTAGGCCATCTCGTTGTTGTAACTGCCGTAGCCAAAGATCAGCCCGGCCCATTGTCCGGCCATCAGGTCGAAGTCATATTCCCCAACCACATTGTCGAGGCGGTCGCCGCGCAGCACAATCTCGTGGCCCGGCGTACCCACGGCGCTCATCCGGCCATAGACCTTGAGCATAGCGCCGTCGTGGAACATCAGCCGCGCGTCGGGGTCGATGGTGAGCGTGGCGCCCGGCGCGACAATCAGCGTGTCGTAAATCACATAGGGCTTGGCGGCCGTCATGTGCATATCGGTCCATATGGTGTCGCCATGCAGGCGCACCACGTCCTGCCCCCAGGCTTGCAGCGTCACGTGTTGCGTAAAGCCGTTGGTGACAAACTCGATGCGGTCTTTAATCTCGAGGGCCTCGTCGGCAGTGTTCTCATCGATAAAACTCTCCACAAAGATGAAGATCGAGTCGTTGCCGCGGATTTCCACGTCGTGAAACTCGCTGCCCTTCACGCCGTCGACGTTGAGGTAGAAGTGCGCATCCGACTCGCCCAGCACCCTGATGCTGGAGATGTTGACCTGCTTGCTGGCGCGGTTGTACACCACAAATTGCTTCGTGGTGGAACTTTGGTTGGTGATGATGGTGTCGAACGACAGTGTGTCGACCGAGAAGGCCAGCACATCGCTCGACGAGGTGGTGAACTCGTCGTTGATGCAGCCGGTGAAAAGCAGTGCTGCGGCCAATGCCGCGAGAGTGAATATTATGCTACGCATGATGTGTCGAATAAATGACGCCCCGTGAGGGCATTTACTTATCTCATAACGACAAAACGCCGCACTTTATTACCCAGCCGCATAAGAAAAAGCGCTTACACGGCCGGGGACGTCAGGTGTGTGATGTGGCGATTATGTTATTTTCGGGCCTCGAGGCCGACTTTCCACTTAAGGAGTTCTTTTTTGAAAATGCTAAGATTCGCGGGCAATCTCTTGTAGTTGGCGGGAATCTCGCCGGTTTCCCGGGCCTGCACCTTGGCGAGGATGTCGTTCACGGTGGGCAGTGCTGGGGTGCCGCTCACGGGCTCGGTGATGGCGAGCAGCAACGTCAGGCCGTCGGGCCTGAGGGTCTTGAAATCGCTGTGCTCGGTAACCTCGCCCTGGCGTGTCCACCGGCCGTCCTCTTTCTTAAAGAGGGCGCGCTTCGAGAGCATGACCACGCCGGTGTCGCCGTCGCGGCGAATCTTCCCGGTCCTGTCGATAGTATAATTCATCGTGATGAAGCAGTCCTCGACATCGGTGGTCAGAGAGTCAAGGGTCACATTGACGTTAAACTTTTTGTTGACCACCACCGAGTCGGCCCGCATCTCGATGCTTTGATCCTTCGCACTGTTACGATACCTAATGCTGTCGGCGTAGGCTATCTCGTTGCTGAGAATCAGCCACTCCTGGTCGCTCGAGAGCAGTGCGGCATCGATGATGCCTCCCGTGCGCTTGTAGGTGATGAGGTATTTCTCATAACCGTTGCGCGGCGCGTCGAAGTCAACCTCCATAATCACAGCGCCGTAGACGGTCGACGTGGTGTCCCAATCGGTAATTATGGCCTCGGCCTTGGCGATGTCGTCCGGCGTGGCGCAAACGGCACCCTTGAGGAAGAGTTCGTTATGCCCTTTTTGCACCAGATGCACCCGGGGCTTACCTATCGAGAAGACGTATTCGAGCCTGACACCGTTCACGTTAAGGTATCCAATGCCGGGCATGGCGTATGCGATAATGCTGCTGGCTGCGATGAGCAATGCCGTTGCTAAAACGATTGATTTTCTTTTCATAACTTTCAAGTGAATTATTATCTCACAAAAATATAGCAAAAAAATGAAATGACAAAACAAACCACAAATTAAACAAATTAAAACGAATTGTTTCCAGGCTAATTGCGTCTCTCTCAACACGAATTTCGAGAATTGCAATTTATTTTCAATGCGAATTTCGCGAATTATATTAATTTCTCGGTTTGTTTAATTTGTTGATTAACATGAATTTACCACGAATTAGTCATTAATTATTTGATCATGAAATAATTATCAAAGAAAATTTATGGATAATTAATGCTTAGAATTGTCGTGACGGGAGTTTCGCTAACGCGAAAGAAATCGTTCAAAATCTGTCCAAAATCTAACAAAAAAATAATATTCTGCTGATGTGAGATTTCGTTAAGATTTTGTTTGATTTCCGCCCGTTAGGGCGCTCTTTTATACCACGACGGGAGTCGCGCTACCGCGGAAAAATCAAAACAAGTTTTGTTTTTCGCTCGCCTTGCACTAACTTTGCAGAAAAGATTTATTTAGTGTAACATGAAGTATTTTATCATAGCCGGGGAGGCGTCGGGCGACCTGCATGGCAGCCAACTGATTAAGGCACTTCGCGAGGGCGACGATGCCGCAGAGTTCCGTTTTTTGGGCGGCGACCTGATGGCCGCCGAGGCCGGCAACGAGCCGCTGATCCACTACCGCAACATGGCCTACATGGGCTTTGCCGCCGTGGTGCGCCACCTGGGCGCCATCTTGGGAAACATGAAGAGGACGCGCACGGCCATCAAGGAGTGGAACCCCGACGTGCTGATACTTATCGACTACCCGTCGTTCAACCTGAAAATGGCCAAGATGGCCCACGAGCGCGGCATAAAGGTGGTGTACTTCATCTCGC